>ERZ778027.737-NODE-737-length-67818-cov-6.136505_pt1 | contig 67818 bp, 69 predicted proteins | sample MGYA00375757_ERZ778027 | MGnify/ENA primary metagenome ERZ778027 (study PRJEB29350, sample SAMN05389817) | bioreactor metagenome | isolation source: Ammonium sulfate bioreactor | place: South Africa: University of Cape Town | collected 2014-02-18 ...
CTCGACATAGTAATATGCCTTGCGCCGAGCGATTCCGAGTCGCTTCGCGACCGTCAGGAATTCGTCTGGCCGGTCGTCGAGCACCTCACGCAAGTGGTGCGCGACGTCCATTAGGTCGTCGCTGTTCACTTTTTCGGCATTCTCAAGTGTGCGCAAGTATTCCTGCTCCGAGCCCAAACGTGCTCTTCGACCGATGTCCATGCAGGACATGGACCGAAAGCCATCGCGAGTTCAACCCGTATCGGCGCGAGGCGCGCCCGTCCTCGAGATTAGCTTAACTCGGCCTCCCATGAGCGCTGACCAAAACCGTGATCTCCGCGTTTGCATGCGTGTTTCTGCTCCCAAGATTCCGTGTTTTGATTCTCGCGGCAGAACGGGAAAGTAGCGGATTTTCAGGCATTTGAGTCGATCTCTGTCGCCTTTTCCGTGTTTAGTTCGTTTGTTTTCCGTGTTTTTCGGGGGTGAACACGGAAAAACACACCTGAGACTGGTTCGCGGGTGACTGCGTCCACCGCCAGAATTCAACCTGCTCCTGATGTCCAATATTCGGCGGTTCCGCGACGCGGTGCTTTTGGCTGACCGCTGGGCCTTGTGCTTAGGGGGCCGAGTTGGACACAGCGCGCATTGGGCGCTGTTAACGGATTGTCGATCCTGACGATCGCTGCAGCTCAGGCCCGCATAATCACGGCATTGGCGCGTCGCTGCTTATTTGCAACAATCTCCCCATCGATTTCATAAACGCACCCGTTTTGAGAGAGGATGGCATGATCCCGACGAATAACTCCAATGGCGAGCGGGATGGGAATGCCCTCTCCAAGGCAGCGCAAACGGCATTTGCCGATGAACGGACGGCGGCAGCTCAAGGCGCCGATCTTGCTCTGGTCACCGATCTGGCCATGGCGGGCGATGCCAACATGACGGACGGAATCGAGGCGATCGTCGAGGGCGCCGCCCCGGACGACGCAAGCCGCCTACGCGATGCGCTGGGCTTGCCCAAGCCGTCCGGCAGGCCGCGCCGGACCAGTGACGAACTTGCCGACGATTGGCGCGATGGCGGCTATCCTTACAAGTTCAAGATGCTGCGCCGTGATTACGAGCAGGAGAAATTCATACTTCAGACGGAGCTGCTCAAGCTGCAGTCCTGGGTGAAGGAAGCGGGCCAACGCATCATCGTTTTGTTCGAAGGCCGCGATGCTGCAGGAAAAGGCGGCGCGATCAAGCGTTTCATGGAACATCTCAATCCGCGCGGTGCGCGCGTCGTCGCGCTGGAGAAGCCGAACGAGGTGGAGCGCGGCCAATGGTACTTCCAGCGGTATGTGCAGCACCTGCCGACGCTCGGCGAAATCGTGCTGTTCGATCGAAGCTGGTACAATCGCGCTGGTGTCGAGCGCGTGATGGGCTTCTGTTCGGATGAAGAGTATCGCGAATTTTTGCGTGAGGTGCCGGATTTCGAGCGCAATCTCACGCGAAGCGGGATTCATCTCGTCAAGTTCTGGTTTTCCGTCAGCCGCGAGGAACAAAGTCGCCGGTTCAGGGAACGCAAAGTACATCCGCTGAAGCAATGGAAATTGTCGCCCGTCGACTTGGCCTCACTTGATAAGTGGGACGTATACACCCAGGCCAAGGAGGCGATGTTCTTTCATACGGATACTGCCGACTCGCCCTGGACTGTGATCAAGTCTGACGACAAGAAGCGCGCGCGGCTCAACGCCATGCGTTTCATTTTGCACGCGATGCCGTATCCCGAAAAGGATCTTGCCCGCCTCGGAAGAGTGGATGATTTGCTGGTCGGTCGCGCCAGCACCATTCATGAGCGTGGCGAATACAGTCCAAAGAGCGGTTGGATCAACCAACAATAGGCGTCAGCAAAAATTGGCTTTGCATGAGCCTGGAAGTGGTGGCGGACCCGGCTCGGGTCCGCCGTTTTTTTGATGGCCTTGCCGACTATTTTCTCGCGAGGAGATCGCGGATGTCGGTCAAGATTTTCAACTCCGCGCTGGGCTCTGCGGGCTTTTCGACCGCCTTTTCTTTTCTCGTCAGTCTGTTCATCGCCTGGATGACCATGAACAGCACGGCCGCGATGATGAGGAAATTCAGAAGTGCAGTGATGAATGCACCGTAGCCGAGAACGGCTCCTTCCTTCTTGGCATCGGCGTAGGCAACGCCGGTGTGCACCTTGTCGGACAGCGGCAGATAGTAGTTCGAGAAGTCGAGGCCGCCGGTCACTGCGCCGATGATCGGCATAATCAAGTCAGCCACGAGCGACGATACGATTGCGCCGAAGGCAACGCCGATGACGACGCCGACAGCGAGGTCGACGACATTGCCGCGAAGAACGAATTTCTTGAATTCCTCAAGCATGAGATGCCGTTCCTTTGTCCACGAGAAGATCAGCGAAATAATCATGAAGGCGGCTGAAGCCGCAACAAGCAGAACTTTGTGGTAATCGCGCCGCGACAGGCTAATAACCTCAGAAAGTGCAAAACTTCGCGGCTTGCAGCCATCTGAACGCTCGAAAGCTTAGGCCGATCCCTACGATGTTCTCTGATTTCACGAGTTCTGGCCGCGCGCGGTCGGGTTGGGCTCTCGTGCTTATCAAGGAACTAACCGCGGCTTATACGGGGGGCGCGGCCGCCTTCCGCAAAGGCCGACCGACAAGAGTGCGAGGTCCATGAACATTCCCGGCGCAGCGAAGTTGTTTTCTGCTGTTCAAGATGGCGGACATCAGGATGTCGAACCGCACGGCGGCGACATCGACGCCATCGCCAAAAAGTATCCGAGCGCGCCGCAGCCGTGGATCGATCTCTCGACGGGCATCAATCCGTTTGCGTATCCGATCCCGCCGTTGTCCTCCGAGCTTTGGTCGCGGCTTCCGTTGCGCGAGGAAGATCACGAGCTTCGGCGCATTGCTGGGCAGCGCTATGGCGCATTCGACCTTGAGCGGATCGTAGCTGCGCCGGGGACGCAAGCGCTCATACAAATCATCCCTCGTCTCATCGCGCCGTCCGACGTCGCGATTGTCGGCCCGACCTATCGCGAGCACGTGCGCTGCTGGCAAAGACTCGGGCATGCGGTGCGCGTTATCGCGGACCTGGATGAGATCGGCGATGCGAAAGCCGTCGTCGTGGTCAACCCGAATAATCCGACGGGACGCCATTATGAGCCAAGTCGATTGCTCGCGCTCGCGGAGGACATGGCGCGCCGTCAAGGTCTGCTTATCGTCGACGAAGCGTTCGCTGACCTGCTCGGAGCCGAGCAAAGTCTCGTTCCGCTGCAGCCGCGATCCAGCATTATTCTGAGATCCTTCGGGAAGACCTATGGGCTCGCAGGAGTGCGTCTCGGATTTGCGATCGCGGAGCGGCGCATCACGGAAGTCTTGCGATCATGGCTCGGTCCGTGGGCTGTGTCGGGTCCGGCGATTGCGATCGGGTGTCGCGCACTCGAGGATACAGCGTGGCTCATGCAGATGCGTGATCGTCTGACAAATTCGGCCGAGCAGTTAGATAGGATACTGACGTCCGCCGGGGGACGCATCGCGGGTGCGACGCCTCTGTTCCGTTTGGTAGATCATCCGCAGGCGGAAAACGTTGCGCACAGGCTGGCGCTGGCGGGGATTCACGTGCGTCAATTCCCCGATCAGAGAACCTGGCTGCGCTTTGGCATTCCTAGCGAGACGATGTTGCCGCGTCTCGAATCTGCGCTCGCCGGACACGCTTAACAAGAGCGCCTTCGTTCGTCAGCGTGCGACGTGATCCAGCCGGGCCGCATCGTTTCTTATAAGCATTCTTATCTAGATCGATCGACGGCCCCCGTCCTGAAGGCCGACGGCGTTCTATCGCCATGCGATTCTGTGCCGGATTAAACCGGCGATTATCTGGGCGTGCCTTTCGGGCAACAGAAGTTGTTCTGTGTCCGCCTATTTGATACGGCGCAAATGCACCTTCTCAAAGTTTATTAATTAGGTACACAAATAACGAGGAGAGTGTGAGCGATGGCGCGAGCAATTCGAGCGGCCCGGCGCGGTGAGTTGATCGTCACTGAACCCGAATTTGCACCAGGTTCTGTTGAACGTGTGAAGCTCAATGACGTGCGGGCGAGTCTCGCTGTTCTGGCCATTTTTGCGTTGCTTCCAAGTACGGCCTCGGCTCAGTCCGCGGCGCCGGGTGCAACTGTTGATTTGCCGCCGATCGTGGTGACGACAACGCAGAAGTCGCCGCAGGCGAAGGTGAAGAAGAAGGCCGCGACCAAGAAAACGGCGGGCCCGTCTCAGGCGGAGCCGGCTGCTGATCCCGAACTAATCTCGGGAGGCGATGAATCGCAGAGCGCGCTCACCGCTACGGAACAGGCGACGAAGAGCCTCGAAAAGATACCTGGGGGCACCGATGTCGTTGGTCGCCAGGACATGCCGGTTGGCGTCAACGCGTCGCTTCAGCAGGCGCTGGCCTATGTTCCGGGCGTCGTCGTGCAAAGCTTTTTCGGCAGCAACGACCAGCCGCGGCTTCAAATTCGCGGGTCCGGACTGCAGCAGAATCCCTCGGAACGCGGCACGCTCGTCCTTCAGGACGGCTTGCCCATCAATCGCGCCGATGGCTCCTATATCGTCGGCTTTGCCGATCCGAAGAGTGCGGAGTTCGTCGAAATCTATCGCGGCTACACGGCGAACCGGCTCGGGGCGACAGTGCTTGGCGGCGCGATCAACTTCGTTTCGCCGACGGGTGTTACGGTGCCCGGCGCTGAGGTCAGCGTCGAAGGCGGAAGCTTCGGCCATTTCGCGACCAGCGTGGCGGCCGGGGCGCAGCAAGGTAATGTCGACGCGCACGCGAGCGTCAGCTTTGCGCAGCGCGACGGCTATCGCGAGCACAATGAATCGGAACGGACCAACGTCAACATTAATGTCGGTGCCCGCGTAAACGAGAACATCAATACGAGGCTGTTCTTCGGCTACACCGATCTCGGGTTCGATGTCGTCGGGCCGATCTCGCGCGCGATGATGGAGAAGGACCCGACCCAGATTTGCCTCGGGCCGCCAAGCTGCACCGGTCCGAACGTCAAACGCGATGATCCGCGTCGCGATGCCGAGCAGTTCCGCATCGGATCGAGAACGTCCGCACGCTATGGCGCGAACCTGTTCGATGTGGCGCTTGGCTACACGTACACCGACGACAGTTTCACCTTCCCAATTTCCGGCGGCGTTCGCGATACGGACGGCGGCGATTTTACGACTGTCTTGCGCTATGCGTATGCGCCGGATGCCAGCCGCGCGCTGCCGCTGTTCGAGATCACCGGGCAGTATGCGATCGGCAGCGCCGATCGGCGCTATTACCTCAACAATCGCGGAAAAAAGGGCGCGCTGGTTGGAGACAGCGAGTTCGATTCCAGCACGCTTTCGATCAACGCCGGGTTCAACATTCCACTGACCGACCGTCTGACGCTGTCGCCCTCCGTCGCCTACTCCTATGCGACGCGGGATAATGACGACCTGTATACTGATCCGACGCGTCCCTACATGATGTTTTCGGGCGCGAACGTCGTGACCGGAACGCGCCCGTTCGTCGATACGAGCTATGACCGGAGTTATTCCGGGTGGAGTCCCAGCGTGGCGCTCAGCTACGAACTCGCACGCGATCAGTTCGTGTTCGTGGCGGCAAGCCGGAGCTTCGAGCCGCCGACGCAGGATGACCTGATCGCCACGATCAACGGCAATCCGAATGGCAGCGCAGGCGCGACCGGAGCGGCCGTCTTCGCAACACCCGATCTCAAAGCGCAGACGGCAACCACGCTCGAGGGTGGTTGGAAGGGTCGCAACGGACTATTGGCCTGGTCAGCGATCGCGTACTATTCGTGGGTTCACGATGAACTCGTCAGCCTGCGTGATGCTTCCGGTGTTGCGCTTGGCGCCGTCAACGCCGATCGTACGACGCATTTCGGCGTGGAAATCGGCGGCGCTGTCGACGTCACGAGAGATATCAACGTGCGGCTCGCCTACACGTATCAGGATTTCCGCTTCGACGATGACGTGCTGTATGGCGATAACCGCCTCGCGGGTGCGCCCAATCATGTTGTGAACGCGGCGCTGCGCTATACGCTGACGCCTGGCTTCTGGGTCGAAAGCGAAGTCAACTGGGTGCCCGGCTGGACACCTGTCGACAACGCCAATCTGCTCTTCAATAATCCCTACGTCGTCGTCAATCTGCGCTCGCAGTATGCGCTCAACGACAACCTCAGCCTTTACGGCGAAGTGTTGAACGTGTTCGATGAGACTTATGCATCGGCGACTTTGATCGTTGAGCAAGCTCCCAATCCCGCCCAAGCCGTTTTCCTTCCTGGAGATGGCCGGGCATTCATCGGTGGCATGAAGGCAAGGTTCTAATGATCGAAAAGGCTGATTCAGGCCGATCGAATTCTGGTTTCGTATCTCGTCGAAGCGCATTGATGGGCGGCGTGTCGGTTCTCGGCACGTCCGCCCTTTCCGCGTCGATATTCGGGCGTGCGGCGCAAGCCTCGCCGCTTGCGAGCCTCGAAATCTGGGGGCCGCCCGCCGGTCCTTCGATCGTCGTGCTGCATGCGATCGCGACCGGACGGCTCGATAGCGCGGTGCGGAAGCCGTCGCTGCGCGTGTGGCGTCAGGTCGATGAGGTTCGGGCAGGGCTTACGTCGAAGAGTTTCGACGTCGGTATTGTGCCGGTTCCGGTCGCGGCAAATCTTTACAATCGTGGTCTCGGTGTGCGCCTCGTCAATGTCATGACGAATGGCATCCTGTACATCATGTCCTCCGATCCGGCGTTAACGACGTTTGAATCGCTCAAGGGACGTAAACTTGCGGTGCTGTTTCCAAACGAAATGCCAAGCCTGCTGCTCGAGCGGCTGTTCCGGCATGCGGGTATCGATGCGGCAAAAGACATCACGTTGGTTCCAACGGCGACGCCGCTGGAAGCGATGCAGCTTCTCGTTCTCGGGCGCGTCGATGCTGCGCTCATTCCGGAGCCTGCCGCCTCGGCTGCCGTCGTCAAGGGCAGCGTCGCCGGCAAGACGATCCATCGGACCATCGATCTCCAGGTGGAGTGGGGCAAGATGACGGGCGAGCACAAAACCGTGCCGCAGGCGGGCCTCATCGTCACCGATCGTTTTCGGGAAGCTAACGCAGGCATTGTCGAAGCCATGCAAGAAGGGTTGTCCGCGGCTGCAGCCGACGTCAATGCGCACCCGGCGCGGGCTGCGAACAACGCTGCGGGCGCTTTGCAGATGCCGTGGCCGGTTATTGAGAAATCGATTCCATACTGCAATCTCGTAGCGCGGCCCGCGCAGCAGGAACGGCCTGCAATCGAGGCCGTGCTCACGGCTATGGCCGACGTCAATCCGGGATACATCGGCGGCCGTTTGCCTGATGCCGCCTTTTACCTGTGAGGTGCGGTGGCTGATCTCGTTCTCGATCGGATTGGACGCCTCGGCCGATTTCTATGGTCGGGGTGGGTCGGAGTCGCCGGGATGGCGGTATTCTGCGCGATTTGGCAACAGGGTCACGAAGCGTACGGCGATTTCATTCTGCCGTCTCCGATCGCTACGGCGCATGCGACGCTCGAACTCGTGCGTGCGCCGGAGACGTGGCGGCTGGCGTGGGCGACATCTTCGCGCGCGGTCGAGGGGTTCTTTCTAGTTGCCGTTCTCGGCGGCGCGATGGGTTTGGCGGTCGGCTATTCCGCCGCTGCGATGCGGCTGGCGCGTCCGCTTTTGACGATCATCATGGGCGTGCCGCCGATCGCGTGGATTGTGCTTGCCATGATCTGGTTCGGCTCGACGTCGGGAACCGTGCTCGCAACCGTCGTCGTGGCGTGCTTTCCGCTGGTCTTCGCGACGGTCGCCGAGGCGACGGCGACGCGCGACCGTGCGCTCGAGGATATGGCGCGGGCTTTCGGCGCCGGACCTTTGCAACGGCTTTCGACGATCGTCATTCGATCCGTCGCCGGTCAGTATTTTCCGGCATTGGCGATTTCGCTCGGGTCGGCCTTCAAAGTCGCGGTGATGGCAGAGCTTCTCGCCAACATCAACGGCATCGGCATCGCGCTGGCGATGGCGCGATCAAATCTCGATGTCGCGCAATCGATTGCTTGGATCGTGCTGACGGTCGCCGCGATTTTCATCGTCGAGTATGGTCTGGTGCAGCCGATCCGTGCCGAGCTTGAGCGTTGGCGCGATGCGGCACGACCTTGGGGTGTCAAGCGATGACGGCTCTGACGCTCGCCGGCGTTTCGCACGCCTATTTCGGCCGGACCATTCTCGATCGCGTCAAGCTCGACGTGCTTGCGGGGCAGCTTGTGGCGCTCGTCGGTCCGTCGGGCTGCGGAAAGAGCACCCTCGTGCATATCGCGGCGGGATTGATCGAACCACAACGCGGCCGCGTCGTCAGCGGTTACCGCAGGCACGGCATGATCTTTCAGGAACCTCGCCTACTGCCGTGGGCGACAGTCGAAGACAATATCGCGTATCCGCTGCGTCTCTCCGGTGCTCCAAAGCGTGAGCGGCAGGAGCGCGCCCGGCATGCGGCCGATGTCGTTTCGCTCGATCGTCGCGATCTTGAAAAATATCCGATCGAACTCTCCGGCGGCATGCGGCAGCGGACGGCTATTGCGCGCGCGCTGGTTCTGGAACCCGATTTCGTATTCTTCGATGAGCCGTTCACGGCGCTCGACGTGGCTTTGAAGCGGCGCATGCAGGATCTCGTTATTTCATCGGCCGTGCAATCCCGCTTCGCCGGGCTTTTCGTGACGCACGATCTGGCGGAGGCCGTGCGCGTTGCTGATCGCATCGTCGTGTTGGATGAGCGCGTGCGTGGCATCTCGGGCGAGCGCTTCGTTCCACTCGAGCGCGGCGAGAGAGACGACTCGTCCGTATTCGCGACGGTGCAGAGCTATTTGAAAGACGATCCGCTGTTCAGCCATATCCACGATACCGACGAGCGGCGAAGACCATGACGATGATTCAGACCGCCCGATCCGAAACGATTGCTCAGACGCTTTCATCTCTGAGCCGCGAGGGGTTTCGTCTTTTCTTCCCGATGGCCGCCATTCATGCGGCGCTCTGGCCGTTGCTGTGGGTGATCGTTTTCAATTTCAACTTGCCGTTTGCAAGCTCGATCGCGCCTGGCCTCTGGCACATGCACGAAATGATCATCGGCACCTTCGGAGCTGCGCTGATCGGATTTATTACGACATCCGTTCCGGAATGGACCGACACCAAACGGTTGCAGGGTAACGCGTTGCTGGCGCTTGCGGCGCTATGGGCCGCGGCGCGCGTGTTTGGTTTGATCGGCGTTACGGCCTTGGATGCGCTGAGCGCCGTTTGCGATATCCTTTGGCTTGGTGCGCTCGTCGCCTATCTTGTTTCGATCTCGATCGAAAAACGAAGCACACGGTTGTCCGCGTTCGTCTTCTGGATAACGGCGCTGCTTTTGACCGAGATCGTCACGCGCTATGCGTTTCTTGATATCGCAACGCATGCCGATCTTGCGCAGCGCGCGGCGCGCCTCTCGGGCTTCGTGTTCCTCGGCATTCTTGGCATCGCGCTGGCGCGCGTTACGGTGCCGGTGACCAATCTCGTGCTCGATCCGAGCGAGGAGACGTCACCTTTCCGTCCGCATCCGGGGCGCCTCAATCTGGCACCGGGCCTTGTCGGCTTGCTCGTGCTGGCCGAGGCGCTTGGGCTGTCGGATGCGACGACCGGGTACCTGTTCGTTGCGGCCGGCGCAGCGTTCATGGATCGTGTCGCGGAAGCCTTCATCGGTAAAAAAATCATTCGGGCCGAAATTCTCGCGCTGGTCGGCTCGAGCGCGTTCGCCGGGCTCGGTCTCATTTTGATCGGCATTGCGCAGCTCGGCGCGCCGATCTCAGACTATGCCGGGCTGCATCTGGCGTTCATGGGTGGCCTTGGCCTTGGCGTGCTCAGCATTTTTGCAATCGCTGGTTTGCGGCACACGGGCAGGGCGCTCGGGCTCGTCCGGCAGACGCGCTTTGCGATGCTACTGCTCGTAGCTGCAACGCTGCTGCGTGTCGTCCCGGAGATCTGGCCAACGGCGTTACTGCCATCGCCCCCATACTATGCGGTGTCGCTTGTCTGGGCGGCGGCGTTTTTGCTGTGGCTCAAGGTTTACTGGCCGTTCTTCCGTGAACTGCCGCGAACGAATGCATCCTCTGCTGAGGTAGAAGCAAGATGAGCGCAGCCGTTGCTGAACGTCCGCTCCATGGTGCCAAGGTTGCCGTTCAGCCGTTTTTTCTGGCCGGTGCACTGTATGCGGTTCTGATGATGGCGCTTTGGGTGCCGTGGTTCCTCGGCTTCATCCAAGCGCCGAGCGCGTGGCCCGCGCAAGCTTGGTTTTTGCACGAACTTGCTTTCGGATTTGCGCCGGTCATCATTGCCGGAGCGTTGCTGACGGCGAGTGCTGGGGACACCTCACGCAAGCCGGTGAGCGGCGCGATCCTTGGGTCGATTTTTTTGCTTTGGCTTGCCGGACGTATCGGCATGGGCCTGTCCGCGCATCTGGCCCCCTGGACGATGGCGGCACTTTCCGTCGCGTTTCCGATCGTTCTAGCCGTGCTGACCGCGCGTATGCTGCCGGCGAGTGGCGGGTGGCTCGGCCCGGCGATCGTCGCGCTGCTGTTGGGTCTCGGTGCCGCCGATGCGCTGTTTCACTACGAGATGTTTGAAGTCAGCCGCCGACGTCGCGTTGGCATTCGCCCTTCTCTTTCTGATGATCATCTCGGGGCGCGTGGTGTCATCGCCTAGGGGGCGACCGACGATATTCTATGCTGCGTGCGGGTTCGTCGTGCTGGGCGCTGTGCTGACCGCCCTCGGCGTTCTTTGGGACGACTATGATTTTGCGAGTGCCGGGTTGAACGCGTGGACCGTGGGTTCGATCGGAACGCTGGCTCTGGCGATCGCGACGTGGGCCTCTCGCGCGCGACGGACGCCGACCGCGTTCGGAACGATCGTGCTTTACATCCTGGCGGTCATTTCAGGATTGGCGGCGACGGCAGGCGGTCTTTATCCGCAATGGACGCTGCCGCTGTTACCGATATCCGGCATCGCTTGGATCGCGGCGTTCGCCGGCTTCGCGGTTCTATATGGCCGCGCGGTATCAGCTGGTTCGTCCGCAGATTCGTCGAACTAATCGGCGTTCACGTTATTGGGCGCTGTCGCGGACGCCGCGTTATCAGACGCGGGCGGAGATACTCTCGGCGCCAGCAGCACGAGGCTGAAATAAACGTACAAGAACGTCGCCGCTGAAATAATGAGCAGGCGAACGGCGAGCGGCATGCCTTGCTTGGGCTGAGGCATCTCGTTGAACCTTCATTGAGTGCGCGCTTGCGGCGCGTTTCGATGCTTCATAGTTCAATCAATTAGAACAGTATATTTGAATATCGAAATATATGTGCAAACCGCATGTGGCGTGCCTTCGATCCGTGGCTTGGCATCAGGGCCTAAGCAGCTTCGTTCGAGGTCTATTTCAACGGCGGTGTGGCGGGATGTCTGCGTGGAACTACGGTGTCAATTCTGGTTCAGCACACGTCGCAGCCGTTTTTCCGGATGTCGTCGGCGATGCTTGAAAGCATTTCGGTCAGGTCTTCCGGAGCGCCTGAGATGATCGTGTGTCCGGCAACGAAAATCGGCACGCTTGTGAAACGCAATTCGTGCGCCAAGTTTTGCGTTTCCTCGATCGCTGCCTGTATGTCACCGCCTTCAGCATCTTTCTTAAGCCGCTGAATATCGAAGCCCAGGATGCCCGCAATATCGAGGGCTATCGTTTCAGTTGTCAGACCTTTCTGGTCCATCAAAGCGTTATGGAGCTCGGCGGTATTTTTCTGCTTGCGGGCGGCGAGCATGATCCTGGCGACTGCGAGCGAATTCTTGCCCAGGAAAGCCACGTCTTTGAGAACGATCTGCACGTCCGGATTTTTGTTTACAAACTCCATCAAGCGCGGCTGCGCTCTTCGGCAATACGGGCAATTGTAGTCGAAAAATTCGACGATTTTGACTTTTGGCTGCGTTGCGCCCAGCGTCAGCGAGTTGGCTTCGTAAAGAGCGGATTTTTGCTTTTGCAGTCTCCACTTGTCCCAAGCGAGTTGCTCTTCCGCTCTGAACTTTGCGACGGCATCGCCATCGGCGCTAAGGGAGGTGCTGTACGGCGAGCAGATCGCGCAGGCTGCGACTATCGCAATGAAAAGGTGGCGCGCCAGCATCGCGAACACTCGCTTCCTGATGTGTTAGGTCGGCTCCGTCGCCTTTGCGTTCAGCCGTTGGAATTCCAGCGAGGCAACGGACTCACTCGTCGTCATCTTTCAGCATTTCGCGGCGCATATCCATCTTCTGGCGGATGCCTGAGATATCGAAGCCGATGTGGTGGCATCGCGAAACCAAAGTTTCGGTATCGAGGTCAGCGACGCTTGCCATTGCCCACAAGGAGGCCGACCGCCCGCCGGTTTTGCAGAATGCAAAGATTGGCGGCGGCAGGCTGGTCAGCGCGTCATGGAAGCGGCGGACATCCTTTTCGAGAGGATTTCGCCCTTCGACGGGAATATGCACGTAGCTCAAGCCGACTGATGCAGCTTCCGTTGCGACCTCGTCCGGGGTCATCGATAGATCTTCGTCGGTCTCCGGTTGATTATTGATGATGGACCGGAAACCCGCCTCGGTAAGCTGACGCAACGAGCCAGGGTTGGGCGCGGGGCCGACCCATACCGAAGTCGAAAGTTCGACCGGCTCCGTCGGCTTCGGAAGACTGCAGGTTTCTTGAGTCATCGGTGGCTGCCTGTCGTTCTTAAATTTCCGCCATAAGAATGGCTTCCATGCGTTTGATGCCGAGAATGCCGCCGGTGATGATCGCGGCCAAGGTGAGGAACGATCCAACAGCGAGCGTCGAAACGCCGGTCACGCCTTGGCCGATGGTGCATCCGAGCGCCATCACGCCGCCGATGCCCATGAGTGCCGCACCGTAGAGATTGCGAATCGTATCGCTCGGGCTTGCGAAGGACGTGAACTTGAAGCGTCCGCTGGAAACCGCCGCGATAAAGGCTCCGAAGAGTGCTCCGAGCGTCGTCGTCACGCCGAAACCGGGGACGGGACCTGCAGTGAAGCGTTGCAGCCATTCGACGGCATCGCCCGTCGGGCGAACGAACGTGAGAGAGATTGGTGCCAGCGTTTGCGCCGCCATGTCGTCGTAAGCAAGGCCGGTCAACGCCCAGCCGGCGACGGCGCAGAGGCCGATGCCGAGACCTGCGAAAATGTGCACCGGAGATGAGCGAAACGCCGGATCGACGAAGCAATAGATCAGCGCGATTCCGGCAATGATCGTGGTCGCGACCATGCGGGCGTCGGCGGCCCCTAAGCCTGTGAGATATGCGAGGATGTCGTCGATGCTCGTCGAGCCCACGCCCGACAACGTGATTGCGGTCCGATCCGAAAGCTCGGCGCGGATCGGACCGATTATGCCGCCGATGGACATGTAGGCGAACAGTCCGATCACGAGCAGGACGATCAGCGATCTCAGATCGCCACCCCCGGCGCGGACGAGATTGCGGCTGGCGCAGCCGCCCGCGAACACCATTCCCCACCCGAAAAGCAAGCCGCCAACGATGTTGCCGAACCATTCGAAGCGGGCGGCAGGGTACATCGAACGGCTGAGGTCTACGATGCCATTGGCGTCGAGAATCTGGGCTCCGATCAGCGCTGTCGCAGCTGCAAGTATCCAGGCGCGAAAGCGGCGATAGTCGCCGAATGACATGAAGTCAGAAATCGAGCCCATCGTGCAGAAATTCGTGCGGTAGACGATCCAGCCGAAGATGAGCCCAATCACTAGTCCGCCGACCGACAGTGCCGTCGCAGCATTCTCAACAACGTATTCCCGCATTTCCCGCCCCGTCCTGGTTTTTGTTTTACTTGCCTACCGAATACGTTTTGCAGCGAAGCGCCCTTGAGGGCGCTCGATCTCTTCCGGTGAGGGTTCGTGTCGATTGTTCGGCGCTCGCCTGGAAGACGGCGCCAGCTATTAGATATGAATATTCCTATATTCAAATATAAATCGCAACGGAAGCGCATCGTCAAGGCCGTGCTCCGTGGTGCGTTACGCATCACCGCGTACGTTCGAGAACACGGCTCAGTCCGAAAATATATAAAGATATGAATATGTTGATGCTTAGATTTGAGTTGCAAGCTCTCTGCTGCATCGGTAGGTGATTAGCGAATATTCACGCTTTTTTGGATGCAACTCCTATGGCTGTCGTGAAGCCACGCACCAATCGACCTGCTGTACGTAAAGCGCGGACGCGGCAACCGGCGCTGCACTCTACCGACGCGTCGATCGAACAGGCGACGGCATTGCTGCGTGCGTTGGGAAGTCCGCATCGTCTCGCTATTTTGTGTCTCCTGCTCGAGGGAGAAAGAACTGTTTCCGAAATCTGCGACAAGATCGGTGCGCGACAGAGCCTCGTATCGCAGCATCTCACGCGACTTCGGCTCGATGGGTTGGTCAAGGCCGATCGCAACGGCTATTTCGTTTCGTATTCGCTGACGAGTGCGCCTGCGCAAGAGATCATCGCAACGCTGCATAAGTATTATTGCGCAACGAGTGCGGGAAAACGCTCGAATTAGAGCGAGTCTTCAGCCCAATTTTCACATGATCGGATGTCCAGCGCATGCGTGTGCGCTGCGAAGACGCGTCCGTGTTTAAAGCGAGCCTTGTGCGATCGGCAGGGCTGTTATATTCCATCATGCGAATGTTCATATGTTTTTGACGCGCCGTGCGCGTCATTTCTCAGAGGGCGGGGCATGCGCTGGGCGGGGCTGCTGCACGAGATCGAAGCGTTCGAAGATGCTGAGTTCGACGGGGAGCTTGTGGAGGAACTCGAGCAACATGCGGCGGCGACGCTGCTGCGGCCGATCCGATTCTCGACGCCCACGTTCAAATCCTACAACAGCGAGGACGTAAAAGGCTGCGGCAAGAATTCGTTTCCAGCGTTCTCGGTGACGGCGGGCGCGTGTGCCCTCGATTGCGATCATTGTCAGGCCAAAATTCTTGAGCCGATGATCCCGGCGACGACGCCGGAGATGCTCGATCGCAAGGTGCGGGACCTAGTTCTGCTGCAAGATCTGCGCGGGTTTCTGCTGTCAGGCGGATCGAACCGCAGAAATGAAATCAAATATGAAAAATACTATCCGGTCATCGAACGGCTTAAGCACGATTACCCGTATTTGAAGGTTGCGATCCATTCAGCGCTCCTTGACGAGCGCCGTGCCAAGCTCATGGAGAGCGCGGGCGTCGACACGGCGATGATGGACGTGATCGGTTCGGCCGACACGATCAGTGAGGTGTATCACCTCGATCGCCCGGTCGCGGATTTTGAAAGCACACTCGCCGCGCTCTGCAGCACGAGCATGAAAATCGTGCCGCATATCGTGATCGGATTGCATTACGGCCGCATCCTCGGAGAGCAAACGGCGCTCGAGATTTGTGCGCGGCATGACATCGAATCGCTCGTGCTCGTCGTGCTCATGCCGTTCTTCGGCAGAGAAGGGAAATTCATCACGCCGAGTGCGCACGACGTCGGGCGAATCTTTTCGGCGGCGCGCCAACGGCTGCCGCATAAACAGGTGCTGCTCGGTTGTGCTCGCCCGGCGGGAATGCACCGGCGTGTGGTCGATGCCTACGCCGTGATGGCGGGTCTCGACGGTATCGCGTTTCCCGCCGATGGAGCGGTTCAAGCCTGCCAGGCGCTCGGCCGAACGTATTTTCAAGAACACGCATGCTGCTCGATCAAGATTGGCGAAACCGCCAATACTCGTTTGGCTGCGTGCGCCGGTTAATTCGATGACTGCTGGCGACACCGGAATGAACACATTTGACGTCATTGTCGTCGGTCTCGGGCCCGCTGGCGCTTCCGCAGCGCAAGCGATCGCCAAGGGCGGCGCGTCGGTTCTTGCTTTGGATCGCAAGGAAGCCGCTGGAACGCCGGTGCAGTGTGCCGAGCTCATCCCGCAGCTGATCGCATCGGAAGCCGGCGACGTGCGCCGATCGCTTCGTCAGCGCGTCGCGGAGATGCTGACGTTCGTGGAAGACGAAGGCGGCGATCGCGTTCCGAATTTTCCCGGGCAGATGATCGATCGCGCCGACTTTGACGCCAAGCTGGTCGAGGATGCAATTGCTGCCGGCGCGACATGTCGCTTCAAAACAATGGTGCGGGCGATCGACGATGCCGGGCTCATGATCACGAGCTCGAAAGATCGTTTGAAATCCCGCGTCATCATCGCGGCGGACGGACCGCGCTCGCTTGTTGGGCGCGCTGCCGGTTTCAGCAACACAGAGTTTGCGGAAACGCGGCAGATCACTGTCAAGCTGTGCGGTTCGTATGCGGCGACGGACATATTTTTGTCAGCCGAGATCGCGGGTGGATACGGCTGGCTTTTTCCGAAGGACGACATCGCGAACCTTGGCGTCGGCGTTGCCGCGGGATGCAAGGATCGTTTGAAGCCGCTTCTCAGTGCCCTTCATGACAAGCTCATCGAGCAGAAGCGTGTCGGCCGAAGCGTTCTGAAAGTTACAGGTGGCGCAATCCCGGTGGGCGGCATCCAGGGCCCAGTCGGACAGCTCGGTTCAACGCCGGTGCTGCTGGCGGGTGATGCTGCCGGGCTTACCAATCCGATTACGGGTGCGGGCATCAACGCCGCCGTTATTTCCGGAGCATTGGCAGGCGAGGCCGCGCTGAGGTTCCTAGACGGGGATAAGTTTGCGCTGAACGATTATCGCGACGGGATAGAGGATCTTTTCAAGCCTGCGATCGACCGCGCGCTGGCGCGGCGCAATCGATTGCAAACATTTTACGCGGCGGGTTTGCGTCCGTGCCCGACCACGCTTCGAGAGACGTGGATTGCATACGACGCCTATTGGAGATCGTGAGATCGGTCGGGAAGAGGTCAGATGACGTGTTTAAAGCGAGAACTTGCTCTGCCATCTCGCGTTGGCGCGGGCGGGGCGGATTTCAACGCAGCAGAAGCGATGCAGCCGCGTGCGGCGCCGCTCATTCCGCGCGAGGCGAAGAACGGGGCGCGCGTAAAGCTCGCGAACGTTCCGCCGGAAGGCGTTTATCTGCCGAACAATAATCGGCTCGCGCCCCATATGCGCAGTCCTGAGTACGTTCAAATGTCGACGGCCGCGGCGATTACGCTTGGCGTCATGCCGGGCAAGATGCACGGATGCGGGTGTACGCGGTGTCTCAATCTGCTGCTGACCTATCCTGAAGGGTGCCGGGCCAATTGCGCCTATTGCGGATTGGCGCGTCACCGCGAAGGTGATCGCGATTACGCAGACCGAAACTTCATCCGCGTCGATTGGCCGGCGGTGCCCATGGCGGAGATTATCGAGAAAGTCCACCGGGACGGCGAGAACACGACATTCCACAGAATGTGCATCTCGATGATCACGCATCCGAACTCGGATGCGGATACGATCACCGTGCTCAAGCAGTGGACGGACAAGATCGATCCTTCAACGGTTCCGGTATCGATCTTGTCGAACCCCACCACCATGACACGCGATGACGTCAAGCGATTGCATGAGCTGGGTGCGGACATCTTCACCGTCGCAATCGACGGGGCGACGCCGGAAATTTTCGATCGGACTCGGGGTAAAGGCGTTCAGTCGCCGCACAGCTGGGCGACGTACTGGGACAGGCTTCAGGATGCGCGCGATATTTTCGGCGATCAGAAGTTTGGGGCGCACATCATCATCGGCATGGGCGAGACCGAGCATGAAGCTCTGACGCTCATCCAGCAGCTCGTCGATATGGGCGGCCACAGTCACCTATTCTGCTTCTTCCCGGAAAAGGGCTCGCTGATGGATCATCTGCCAGCGACGCCGCGCGATCAGTGGCGCAGGGTGCAGCTCGCGCGTTATCTCATCGACTATCGCGGCGTGCGCGTCGAGCATATGCGCTTCGACGACGAAGGGCGCGTGATCGATTTCGGCATCCCGATGAGCGAAGTGAACTCAATCATCGATGAAGGAACGGCGTTCCGGACGTCGGGCTGTCCGGGCAAGTTCAGAACGGATATTTCAGCCTGTGACCGGCCGTACGGCGACTCGCCGCCATCGAACATTGCAAGCTATCCGTTTCATCCGAAGGACGCGGATCTGCGCAAGATCCGTCATCAGCTGGCGATGGAAAAGCCCGGCGAAACCTACATTCCTGGAGAAGAACTCGAGACGGGTGAGCTCTCGTGAGCAAAGAGCGGCGCGCATTCCGTGTGATCGATACGGGCGTCCGGGACGGGCGTCGGCAGATCGCATTCGATCAGGCCATGATCGATTTGCACCGGGAGGGTAGGGTTCGCGATAGCGTGCGCTTTTTGCGCTTTCAGCCGTGTGCTCTCGTCGGGCGGCATCAGTCGATCGGCAAGGAACTGAAGCTCGATTACTGCCGCGAAAACGGCATCGGGATCGTGCGCCGTATCACGGGCGGCGGTGCTATTTATCTCGATCCGGGTCAGGTGGGTTGGGAGCTGGTCATTTCGCGAAAGCGCGTGCCGTTGCCGACGCTCCAGGATTACACGAGGGAAATCTGCGAAGCGGTTGCGAGCGGGCTTTCGCAGGCGTTTTCGATCGATGCTCGCTTTCGTCCGCGCAACGATATCGAGGTCGATGGCCGCAAGCTTTGCGGCACCGGCGGCTTCTTCGATGGCGATACGCTCTTTTATCAGGGCACGGTTCTCGTAGACGCGGATCCGGAACGTGTTCTGGCTTGCCTGAATGTTCCGGAAGAGAAACTCCGCAAACGGAATCTCGATAACGCATCCAATCGGCTCGTTACTCTCAAGCATCTCATGGGGGGTGTCGCGCCGGAAATTGAGAGCATTCACGAAGCTATTTTGCGCGGCCTGTCGGAGCGATTCGGCATTGATTTCTCGTTTGAGCTTCCGAGCGACGAAGAAGAAAAGCTGGCTGCGAAAATTCACGATGACGAGACCGGGACCGACGAGTTCGTCTATTCGATCGACGAGACGTCAGCTCAGGCGGATTGTGGTGCGGCAACGCTGAGCGGGCCAGGAGGCAGCATTACCGCGCTTGTGCGGCTCGAAGGGAAAGAGCAAGCGCAGCGAATTCAGACCGTTCTCCTGACGGGAGACTTCTTCGTTGCGCCGCCGCGGATACTCTTGGATCTGGAAGCCAATCTGCGTGGCGTTCCATTGGATAGTGTCAGCGGCGCGATCGATGAATTTTTCGCCGCGACCAGGCCTGAACTGCTTTCGTTGGCGCCGGGCGACTTCAAAACCGTGGTTCACGCGGCTTTGCGGACGCTGAGGCCATGAAGCACGTCTCGGTCATTCAGCACACGCAGTCGGAGTGGCTGGGCCATATTGAAGATCATCTTGAAGCCCGTGGCGTTCGCTTCAGTTACATTCGGCCATTCGTGAATGGCGGCAAATTTCCGAGCCCAACCGTACTTGGAGACGGTCTCATCCTTGTTGGTGGCGGCAGATGGGGCGCTTCGACCGCGGGCCATATTCTGCCGACGCTCGAGGAGGAAGTCCGTCTCGTTCGCGCGTGTTTGATGCTCGACAAACCGGTGCTCGCGATGGGCGTTGGCTCCCAGATTCTGAGCCTCGCCGGAGACGGCCAAGTCGAGGCTGCTCCACTCTCCTTCAAAGTCGGGATGGCCACGCGTGTGTGTGAGGATGCGCTCGAAGGCTTTATGCCGGCAACATTTCCCAACATCGTCTTCATGCAAGATCGTCCATTGCCGCCGCATTACGCGAAAACGCTGGCTGTCGATGAAGACGGTGCGGTCGCAGCATTTCAAATCGGACGCAATGCGTTCGGTTTCTCCGGCCATCCCGGATTGCGGCGCGCGATGATGGAAGATCTTGTCATGGAGCTGGACGAAGTTCCGGACGGCGTCGCTGATAATCTCGAGACACTTGGCGCGTGGAATGCACGAATTGAAGATGCGCTCGTGCCAATCATGACCGGCCTCGTCCGTCACACGGGCTGGATGACATGACTTCGCCGATCAATCGATCGCGATATATTTGAATAAGTTTCTAATCCGATGAACATATAGAAAAATGGAATATTCAAACATGCGAATGTAATATTGACTGGTTCTAAAGAGGAAGTTACACAAGAACTGAAGTGGCAAAACAACAAAAGCCACGCATACCGGGGAGGTGGCATTGGCCGAAAAACTTCTGATTGTTATGGCGAATACCGATCCGCGGAACGGCGAGGAGTTGGGTGCGCCGCTATTTCAAGCCTCCGTCGCTGCTGCGATGGGCTACGATGTCGAAGTCATTTGCACAGCGACCGCCGGACGCCTGATGAAGAAGGGCGAAGCCGAAGCCCTGGTGGTGAAGCAAGGCTCGCCGAAGTCGGTTTATGAATTCATCAAAGACGCCCACGAAGCGGGCGTAAAATTTTTCTGCTGCTCTCCCAATCTCGATCTCTTCGACATGACTAAGGATGACCTCATTCCCGAATGCGCGGGAATCGTCGGAGGCGCCTACATGATTGAAGAAGTCATGGAAGGCGGCTGCAAAGTACTTTCATACTGATTGAATTTTTCGGACGGCAGGGAAAATGGCGCATAGCGAAACATCGCGCGTTCAGGATTTCATCGGAGATCCGATCAGCGAAAAGCCTGCGGTTGATAGGGCTGAACTCGAGTCTATCTTCAACGACATTCAGACCGATATGCGGTTCGACCACGAGTTGAACGGCTGTCTGAATTGCGGGATCTGCACCGCAACCTGCCCTGCGGCACACTACTACGATTTTTCCCCGCGCGAGATCGTCCAGCTTCTTTGGACGGAAAATCTCGAAGGCATCTACGATGCGATGCAGGAAAAGATCTGGTCGTGCGCGCAGTGCTACACGTGCGCGGCGCGTTGTCCGTTCGGGAACTCGCCGGGCGGGTTGGTGATGTTGATGCGCGAAGTCGCGATCAAACACCAGATGCAGTCGGCAAAGGACGTGCTTCGTCCGTTCTCGCGTGTGATGCTCAAACTGATTTCGACAGGCAATCAGCTGTCTCCGGACATGATCAATCCGCAGCACTTTGCGGACTGGGGGCCGAATATTTCGAAGGTCGATGCGCCGCTGAAGGTGCTGCGCAAGGCGATCCCGATGGCGACGCTCAATACGACCGACACCGCTTGGGAGGTCAATCTGAAAACCTCCGTCGAACTCTACACGATTTGGGAAATGAGCGGCGTCGTCAATCAGCTCGAAGGTATCGACGAAAATCTGTTCGATGTGATCAGCGATATCATGAGCGAAAAACGCGAAGACTGGAAAGACTTCCTCGAGGATCAGGACGACTGACGACCCTCACAATATTGATGTGAAAGAATTTTGGGAGCCGAAACAAATGAAATCAACTGGCGAACCCGGTGCAGTCGGCGAGAATGGCGAACGCTTTACAGGACATGGGTCCGAGTGGCGGCCGACACAGCTTTCCCCGACAGAAGCGCAGCTGGCAACAAGCTGGGTCGAGCAGAAGATCGATCGGCGTTCGATGCTGACCTCGAAGGATCGCGTGCAAGATGTTCGCGATGCGATGTGGGAACTCGAAAAAGATGGACAGATCGTTGTTCATCGCATCACCGACGCGCACAAGCCGCGCATGGCCAAAACGCTTTACGGTTGGGATAAGAAAATTCCGACCAACCAGCTTTGGCATCACAAGAGCTGCGGGCAGTGTGGCAATATCCCGGGCTATCCGGTTTCGCTGTTGTGGCTGCAGAACAAGCTCGGAATCTCCTATCTCGATGAGACGGACCAGACGAGCTGCACGGCTTGGAACTATCATGGTTCGGGCATCGGAAATATCGAGAGCCTTGCGGCCGTATTCCTGCGAAATTTCCATCAGGCGTATGTTTCGGCGAAAGCACTTGGCCTTGATCCCGGACACTTCTATCCGCTCGTTCACTGCGGCACGAGCTTCGGCAACTACAAGGAAGTGCGGCAGTATCTTCTGCTGTCGTCGAAGCTGCGCGAGAGCGTGACGAAGATTCTCGGCAAACTCGGGCGTCTCGTTGACGGCAAGCTGCTTATTCCGGAAGAGGTCGTTCACTATTCGGAATGGCTACACGTCATGCGCCGTGATGTGCAAAACCATCAGGTGCTCGATTGTTCGAACATTCGGGCGACGATTCATCCCGCGTGCCACGTTTATAAAATGGTGCCGCAGGACGTGATTTACGACGACGAGGTTCTGGACGGCAATCGCGTCGCCGTTTCGACCGGCATCGTGCAGGCGCTCGGCGCCAACGTGATCGATTATAAGACGTGGTACGATTGCTGCGGATTTGGCTTCCGCCACATCATCTCGGAACGTGAATTCACTCGTTCATTCGCGATTGACCGCAAGATCAAAGTCGCGGTTCAAGAGGCGAAGTCCGACGTCATGATCGGGCACGACACGGGCTGCATCACGACGCTCGATAAGAACCAGTGGATATCAAAAGCCAAGGGTGGAGCAGGCTACGAGCTGCCTGTCATGGCCGACTGTCAGTTCGCTGCTCTCGTTTGCGGCGCCGATCCTTATCGGATCGTTCAGACGCATTGGCATGCAAGTCCGATCGAACAATTGCTCGAAAAACTTGGCGTCGATTGGCGCGCGAAAAAGGCTGATTTCGAAGCGTATGTCGAGGGCATCAAGCAGGGCGCTACGCCGGAGCAGCTCTACGATCCGCGCTTGAGAATTACGTCAGGTCCGGGCTTCCAGCCGATTCGCCGTGAAGTCATTCCGCCCCCGCCGGCGGAGTAGCTCGCGAAACGCGAAGCGTGCGTGGGCGCGCTTCGTCAGCATGCCGATTGTGTAAGAGGATGATATGAAGCCGATCCTGGTGGTTGGCGGTGGCCCTGCCGGCCTCGCCGCGACTCATGCGCTTGCCAATGTAGGCCAGCCTTCCGTGCTGGTTGAGAAGAGAGATCGTCTGGGCGGCGCACCGATTTTTTCGGGATACGCCAAGCTCGTGCCTTCGGGCCGGTGGGCGAACGAGGCGATCGGGGGGATGGTTTCGCGCATCGAAACCGACAACCTCATCAGCATCAAGACGAACACGACAGTCGTGTCATTCGATGGGCAGCCGAACAACTTCACAGCAAAGTTGTCGGACGGCACGTCGATCGACTGTGCGTCTGCGATCCTGACGACGGGCTTTTCACACTTCGATAGCGTGAACAAGCCGGAGTGGGGTTTCGGCATGTTCCCGGACGTCGTGACGACGACGCAGGTCGAGCAGATGATTTCGTCGGGAAAGGGCGTTCGCTGTCTTTCGGATGGCCGCAAACCCAAGCGCGTTGCGATCCTCTTATGCGTTGGTTCGCGTGACCGACAGATCGGCCGGGAATGGTGCTCGAAGATCTGCTGCACGGTTTCGGCCAATCTCGCGATGGAAATTCGCGAAGAGCTGCCCGATTGCCATGTCTACATCTACTACATGGATATTCGCACGTTCGGGCACTACGAGTCGGACTATTACTGGCGCTCGCAAGAGGAATTCAAAGTCAAATATATCAAGGCGCGTATCGCCGAGGTGACGAGCGACGGCAAGCAGCTGATCGTCAAAGGCGAGGACACGCTCGTCAAGCGGCCGATCACCATTCCGTTCGACATGGTCGTGCATGCGATCGGCATGGACCCCAACGTCGACAACATGACGATCTCCGCCATTTTCGACGTTGAGCTGCACAAGCACGGATATATCGCGAGAAAAGATACTTACGGCTTGATGGGCGCGACGTCCCGGCCCGGCGTGTTCGTTGCAGGGTCCGCGATCGGCCCGGAAACAATTGATGACTCCATCGCGCAGGCCAATGCGGCCGCGATGAGCGCGCTCTCGCTCGGTCGCAGCATCCCGAGGGAGGCGGCCGAGTAGAGCTATGGTGCTCAGCGTAGCAACCAATATTCCGGAAAGCCCATCTCGACCGTCGCTTGAACTGTCGGGTGAGAAGCTGCGCTTGGCGGTGGATGCTCTTGTCCATGCCTGCGAGGAGATTGGAGGCATCGAACGCTTCGCAGCCGCCGTGCAATTGAAGTCGGATGTGTTTCGCGAGCGTCTGGCGGCGGGCGCTGCCGAGCGTTTGGAGCTGACGGCGTTCGATGAATTGACGCCGTTGATGGCGACCGTGCGGACGCGCATCGGAAAGCAGATCGAGCAGCAGGGGTGGGCCAAGATCCGCAGCGCCATAGCGGAGCTTCTCGCGGACGCGCACGTTCCGGACACGGGCGACGCGCGTATCGCGCGATTTTGCAAGCATTTTCCGGTCGGCAAAGATACGCGCTTCGTGAGGGATTTTGCTTCGGAGCTGTTGCACAACGTTTATCCGGAACTCTATCCGCTGATGAGCCGCTGGGTATGGGATGCCAAGGTCAATACGGGCGTGCTCAGAGAGATTTGGCATGCGGAGAATGTCGATCACGTCGTAATCGATATTCCGGACAACCAATCGACGTTTCTGTCTCTGCGCGAAGAGCTCAGCCAGTTTCTCTCCGGGTATGGAATTTTTCGCGACATGCTTTGGTATGTCGATCTTCTGTGCGCGCAAATTTACGGCGATTACATCAACGCACAGGGCGGGTCTTATCTGCGATCCGATTTCTCGAGTGCTCCGAACCCATTGGAGCAAACCCGTCGAATTCTCGGTCTCGATCGCGTCGGGCGCTCGCCGGATCGCGGCAACGTCATCGATGCGGTCACGCATCCTCTCGCGATTAAGCATATTCATTAGGAACTGGGCCGCATGCCGATCCATGAGAAATCGCTAATCCGTCCCGAGAACCTCAAGGTTCACGAGACACTCGCAATCGATGGCATCGACGTCTCCGGACATTGGTCGACGTTTATCGAGACGCGCGTCGTTCCGGATTATAACGAGAATCTGGAACTCGAAATTGCGGCCTTTCCAGGCGGTTCAAAAATTCACCGCTGCTTCCAATGCGGTTCGTGCACGAACGCTTGCACGGTTAACGCGATCGAGCCGCGCTTCAATCCGCGCTACTGGATCTATCTCATCCGCATGGGGATGGAGCAGGAACTGCTGCGCGACAAGGACATCATCTGGCAGTGCGTCTCGTGCCACAAATGTACGAACATCTGCCCGCGAAGCGTCGAGCCCGAAGGCGTCATGAAAGCGACGGCGCTCTGGCTCGAAGATAAAGGCTACGTGCCGAAATCGCCGGCGCATGTGTTCGACGAGGAGTTTTCGCGCCAGGTTATCGAGCGCGGCAAGATCGAGGACACAGAGGTCCTTCACAAGTTCCTGAGCAAGACCAAGCAGCCTCTCGTGCAGGACTGGCTTGTTGCGATCATGTGGGGCATCGCGCGCAGGCTTCCCGTCAAATGGGGAATCAAGACGGCGCTGGCGCAGGTCTTCAAACCGAAAGCACGCCGCTGGAAGAACGTTCGCTCGGCCATCTCCGACTACATCTACGAAGAAGATGAGATGCGCCGGCAAAAGCTGCAGACGATCGCCGCGGCTCGAACATCGCAAACGCCGCAAACTCATCTCGAAGCTGCGGAATAAGCATCCAGCGCAAATCGGAAACAAGAAAAACAAAAGGTAATCGGAACTATGGTCGACGTGACAGACAAGATCATGAAGTACCGCGACGTGGCCTACTATTCCGGTTGCGCGCTCGAGGGCTCCGCCAACGGTTATGATGTGTCGACGCGCGCTGTCGCGAAATCGTTGGGCCTGCGCATCAAGGATGTGACGGATTGGAACTGCTGCGGCGCCATGGAGGTCAAGAACATCGACCCAGGGCTCCAGACCTATCTGTCGTCGCGCGTGCTATCGAACGCCGTCAATATCGATCACGCCAACGTCGTGATGGCACCGTGCAATGGCTGTTACCACAACCTGAAAAAAGCTGAGTACGATCTCACGAACGATCCGAAGTCGAAAGAGACCGTCGACAGGCTATCCGCGAAAGCCGGCCATGAGGCGTATCAGGCCGGGCAAGCGGAAACGATTCACGCTCTCGATTGGATCAAGGCGGCGATCGGCGAAGAGGGCTTGCGCAAGCGCACCAAGGGACGGCTCGCTGGCCTCAAGGTCGCAAACTACTATGGCTGCATGTACGTGCGCCCGAGGCACATCTTCCCCGAGAAGGACAAGGGTCCGGGCAGCGAAAGCACGTCGCGTCCGCATTTCATGGACGATCTGCTGGCGGCAGCCGGCGCGGAGAATGTCGAGTTCCCGTTGAAGACCGCGTGCTGCGGCGGCGCTCATACGCTGTCGGATTCCGATACCTCGACGAAGCTCGTGCTCAACATCCTGCAAGCGGCTGAAGCGTCAGGCGCCGACGTGATCGCAACGGAATGCCCGACGTGCCACTCGGGTCTCGAGATGCATCAGGTGCGAGCGGAAAAACGCTTCGGCAAGAAGACGCGCATTACGATGCTCTATTTCACGCAGTTGCTTGGCCTGGCGTTGGGCATCGGTCCGCGCAGGCTCGGTATTCACACCAATATCTCGGATAGCACCGATCTGATCATCGACAAGCGTCTGACGTGACGGCGATGGGCGAGGGTTCGGCGCAAGCGGTCAAAGACCAGATGATCGCGCATCTTGCTCAGATCGAGGTGCGGATCGAGGAGATGGAGTCGTGTCTGGCTCAAGAAGCGCCGTCGCAGATCGCGGCCGATCTCCTCAGCTTGAGCGAGGAAGTTCTTCAGGTCTGGATATTGGCTCGCGGGCAAACGCCGACGTCGGACGCAAGAGAAGGTTTTCGCCTGCTGGCGCTCCATCGTCAGGGCGCGCGCGGCGATCCAAGTTTCAATGCTTGCCGCGAGACATGCCGCGAACTCGCGTATCACTACAACCTCATTCATGGCGAGCCGGAGCATCCGCACACGTTGGGTCGTCTTCGGTTGATGATCATGGTTGCCAAGCATCTTTGCCTCTTCGTTTCAGGCAAAATGCGAGTCGCCAGCCTCGGTCAGTTTTGCTGCGCGTCCAAGCCGCTGCGCGAAAACATGAGTTTCGAATGAAGCCCGAGTTTCATCATCAATATCGGAGTGAACTATGCCAGTCGTGAAGGGATGCAATCTACCCGACGAGCTTCTCTATGACGTCGACAACCACATCTGGTTCCAAGAGCAGCCTGATGGAAATGTAAAGCTCGGCATGACCATGGTCGCAACGGCGATGGCTGGGCAGCTCGTGGCATTCACGCCGAAGAAGGCGGGACGGCAGGTCGAAGCCGGCAAAAGCTGCGCGACGGTCGAAAGCGGAAAATGGGTCGGACCGGCAAAAACCGCTGCTGCGGGCGCGGTTCTTGAGATCAACGACAGCCTTGTCAGCAATCCTCAGATCGCAAATCAGGATCCTTACGGGATAGGCTGGTTCATTATCCTGAAACCTGCGGATTGGTCGTCGGTCAAGCCGACGCTGACGCCGGGCGCTGAGGTTGCGGCCAAATACGAAGCCAAGATGGCGTCTGAAGGTTTCGCAGGTTGCGGTTGAGCTTCAACGGCCACTCTTCAATTAACGCCGGCGCATGATCGACATTTTCATGCCGTGCTCCGGCCGGAGTGTCACGCGGTGGACGGGAAGCACCGCGTGACCCGGGACAAGATCGAGCCGATAGTGGCGCGCGAGCGTCGCAATGGTGATGATCATCTGCTGCATCGCGTAGGTGGCTCCGATGCATACTCTTGGACCGGCGCCGAACGGGATGTAGCTGAGGCGTTCGATGTTGCTGCGGTTCTCCGGCAGAAAGCGCGCCGGATCGAAGCAATCGGGGTCGTTCCACAACATGCGATGACGATGCAGGATCCACGGCGCGATGATGACCGTCGTTCCTGCAACTATTTTTCGCCCTGAAAGCACATGATCGTGCAATGCCGTCCGGCTTAGAATTGCGACCGGCGGATACAGCCGCATCGCCTCTTCAATGAGTGCGCGCGTGTAGATGAATTCGTCAGTTTTGACTTTGCCCGTTTGCAAACCGGGCAGAAGGCGATCGGATTCTGTCTCGACTTTTCTGCGCCAGGTTTCGTCGATGGATAAAAGATAGAGCGTCCAGCTCAGCGCGTTTGCCGGCGTTTCGAAGCCCGCACCGATGAACGTGATGATGTTTGCTGCGATTTCTTCTTCCGAAATCGGCGTTCCGGTTGCCTCGTCGCGCGCATTCAGCAGCGTGTCGACAAAATCCCAATCCTCGGGATTTGTGGGTGCGTCAGCAGCACGTCGCCGCTCTTCGAGAATGGCATTCACGACAAGCGGAAAGAACTTGAGAGCTGGGCGTGAAAGAAGACGGCCAATTCGCGGAAGCCAAGCGGGCGCGCCGATGAGATCGAGAGGGTCGATGCGGCCCTGCGTTTCGAAGTAGCGCGTCGCCGCGCGGCGGAACTCGGCTGGATCGCGCCCGATGCCGCGCGAAAATAATGTCGTTGCGAGGGTGTCGAGCATCGATCTCGCCATTTCCTCGCAGATGTCGACGATTTTTCCATCGAGCGATCGCCATCGCGAGGCCAGCGCCGCGGCTTCGTTCAGCATCGCCGGTGCATATGAGGTGACTTTGCGCGGGGAGAAAACCGGCGCGAATGAGCGGCGCTGCATACGCCATTCATTTCCTGACGAGGTCAGCAGTCCGTTTCCCAGAGCGGGCCGCAGCAGCAGATTCTGGAGATCGTCCTTGCGATAGTTTTCGGTCTTTTCAACGAGAACGTGACGGATTGCGTCAGGGCTGCTGACCATTGCAAAACGCCCGAGAACCGTATTGCCGGTGACGATCGGTTCTTCGTAATGGCTTTGCGGCCAAGCCTCGAGAGGGTTCTTATTGAGCGTCCACAAAAGCGAGAGAAGCTGTTGCGGCTTTTCCGGCGGGCGCGGAGCAGCAGGACGTGGACGCGGTCCCGTGCTGACGTAATCGGATAGGGACAATGTCAAAGACAATTCCACGGCTCCGCCGGTGAGGAATTCCTTGGCAACGTGAACGCATCCGGCGCGACGATCGATGTAGATTTATCTCTTGGCGCCGGTTGCGTTGTTCGCTTCCGCAGAAGCTGAACGTGCTATTCGAATACGATCGATGGCTTCGATCTCGATTGCGGATGTCCGCAAGCTGTCGATCAGGCCGCGGTGTGCTTGATCAGGAAGCGGTACGTGCCAGCCGTTTCCTCATGCTCAAGCAGCGTATTGCCGGTCGAGCGGCAGAAGGCCTGGAAATCCGGCAGCGCGCCTGGGTCGGTTGCCAGGATCTCGAGAACGGCGCCTTTCGGAAGGGTGGTAATGGCCTTCTTGGCCTTCAAAATCGGGATAGGGCAGTTCGTGCCCTTGGCATCAACTGTCAGATCGGCCACGGTTGGTCGTCCCTCCAAAGAGATTATATTGTTATATTCGAATTTTTGCATAAATGCTGCCGGGAAGGGTGTCAACGGGATTGAACTCATCGCAAGCGAGTTCAGTCGCGGGATGTTCTCAGCGTTCAAGCGATCGCCCGCATGCCTATCAGCTTTGAGATCTTTCGCGGCCTAGGAAGGGCCGGCCGATGAGGATCGCCAAGCCGATCTTGGCTCCGATGAAAATACCAAGAACGACGATGGGCATGGATAGCGCCAGCACGCTGCCGGCGCTCATGCCTTGGCCGATGGTGCAGCCCTTCGCGAGTACGCCGCCAAACGCCATGAAAAGCGCGCCGAGCATATGGCGGCGCATTTCACGCACGTCGTCAAAGGCTTCCCAAAGAACTTCTTGCCGAAGCTTGGCGACGAGAAACGATCCGCAGACGACGCCAATGAGCGAGGCAATGCTGAAGCTCGTATCGCGCAGGCTTTCGCTCATCAGTTGAAGCAACGTACGTCCGCCCGGCATGACGAAGGACAAGCTTTCGACGCGTGCGGTTTCGAGCGCCTCATAGGCTAAACCCGTGACGACCCAGCCGCCCGCCACGGCGAGGCCGAGAAGGATTGCGGAAATCATAAGGCGAGGTCGGCGCAGCAGCTTCTCATCGAAGGCGGCGCATAAGAAGAGGACGCAAAGCAGAAGACGGCAGATGATTGTCGAGGGCTGTGTCCCAATGAACGCCGCCAGAAGCCCAGGCGCAAAAGCCTGATCCGGCGAGTCGAGGGCGATCGTGGATAATCCCTCAAACTGAAGGCGAAGGGCGGAGAGTGCTCCGTTGTTTACCGAGACGGCAGCGACGCCGGCGATCACTGCAGTGAAAAACGCGCGCAGATCCCCGCTTCCGAGGCGCACGAGCAACCCGAAGCTGCATGTGCCGATGAGCGCCATGCCAATGCCGAACAGGATTCCGCCGAGCAATGCCGCCGGCCAGTCCAATGACGTGGTGGCGTAGATGCTTTTCAGCGGGTCGAAGAGGCCGAAATAATAGCTCGTCTGCGTAGCCACGATCGCGGTGGCGAGCGCCAGACCCCAGGCTTTGACTCCTCGCCAATTCCCGCCGAGTTCCGCGTCCTCGATGGCTCCCATGGAACAGAGATGTCCGTAGCGGGCGGCGGCGCCTGCAACGAGACCGCACACGAATCCTCCGGCGGTCAGGATCATCGGAATCGCTCTCTATCGTTTGCGGCTCGGTTCCTCGCGGCAAAACTTATCGTAGATGGCGCCGATGAAGCGACGCGTGGTTTCATCCGGCAGCGAGTAGATGACGGCTTTTCCCTCGCGGCGCGCTTGCACCAGGCCGTCCAAACGCAGACGCGCCAACTGCTGCGAGACGGTGGGCTGGTTGATGGAAAGAAGGTTTTCAAGCTCTCCCGCCGAGCGCTCTTTTTCGGCGAGCAGGCAGAGGATCAGCAGGCGGGATTCGTGAGCAAGGGCCTTCAAGAAATCGCTCGCTTTGCGCGCCCTCAGAACGAGCCGCTTCAGCTCTGGAGATACTTCCTCGTCCGCTTCAAGCGCGGCAATCACCTCGTTTGGCAAGATGCCCGACATTCCTATCCCTCGGTCGCGTTAGTGGTCGTTCAACGGGTCAGAGCTTTGCCGAATAAGTCAAGGCTCGTCTCGGGGTACGTCTAGCAGAACGCGCGAAAGGAGGCTCCAGAAAAAGTCGGGTCCGGGGTAGCCGGTAACCCGTCCGACCTCTTGATTTTCGCTAACGACGACGAAGGTCGGCGTATAGACGAGGGGCGCCTTCAATTTCAGCGTCGCAGGGGCGCTGCCGATGTCGAGTTCGCGCAACGGCGCCAGTCGGCCCTCCGGCGTTTTCGGATAGATCGGACCGATCTCCTTGCGCCAGAGCTCGCACCAGGAGCAGCCGGGCCGGACGAACATCAACACTTCGGCGGCGTCAGCGGATCGGACTGGCAGCAGGACCGGGAGCAGCATCAAGGCAGCAGACAGGGTTCGCTGAAGCTGAGGCATCAGGCGCACCCGAACGTCATTTGTTGACAGGGCTGTCCTTATCGAACAGGAACGCCACCACGTCCTTGATCTGTTGCTCAGTCAGAAATTTGTGCGCACCGAATCGCGGCATGTTCGAGCAGGCGTTGACCGACTGTGCGTTATAGATTTTTGCATAGGCTGCTTTCGCGGCGTCAAGGTTGAACTCGCGATCCTTGCCAAAGTTCGTCAGGCTCGGTCCGAGCGTTCCGTATGACAATTCGGTCTTACTCAGCTGATGACAGGCGTAGCAGTTGCCGCCGTTTTCGGTATTCGGCGGATCGCTGAACTGGCCGCCGCGCCCGCTGCTGGCGATCTTCTCGCCTTGTTTCCAATCGCCGAGAACATTGCCGTCTGCCGGCATCACGATCGTCGCCGTTTCACGCTCGACGATCGCGTTGGCTTCGGGCGCGGGCGGATCATTGCGATACTGCGAGCATGTTTTCTGCGTGGCGTCTTGCACGAGACGGTCTTCCCAGCCGCTCTTCACCTCGGTCCACATGCCCTTGAGCACGGCCTCCATGGTGGCAGCGCTGGGGGTGTCTTTTTCAGTCAGCGGGTCAGCGAGTAGTCCCGCGGACAATCCGCCGTAAGTCATTGTAACTGCGAGTGCGGCGGCTCCAGCGAATGCGCGTAGAACGGTCTTAGCGTTTGATCGATGGGACATTGATCTCTCCGCCCTCTGCCTGCTTCGTGAGATAGGTAATGAGCGCCGTCATGCCGTCGGATGCATAGTCGGGTGGCGGCATTCGCATCTGGCGATAGCAATCATACAGCCGATTTTGCATCGTCCGAGTCTGGCTTTGCGAGTTGCGGTATGTGGGCCAGGAAGCGATCGTCTTTTGTGCGTCGACGCCAGGCTTGGAAAGGTTCGGCAGTTCCTGAAGCCGAATTCTCTTGCCATCTTCGGAGTGGCACGTGGAGCACGAGAAATCGAGCAGCGAGGAGCGCCGATAGAACAGCTCCTTTCCGATCGCGTAAGCCTGCTGTTCTTGCGCATTCGACAGGGCGAGATGGAATTTCATGCCATTGGATTTGTTGGCGATGAAGGTTACCAGGTCTTCCATGTCGGAGGTGTGGCCTTCCGAGCCGAATTTACGTGCGAGAACGTCCTTGATATCGAGATCCTGAACAGTCTGCATGCACCAGAGGAGGCGCTGCTCCAGGTCCATTACCTTGTTGGCGTCAGCAAAATACCGCGGCAACTCCGCGTAAGCGCCTTCAAGAACGCCCGGACCTTTCCCGAGATCGCAGGTTTCCAACGACACCGATTTCTTGCCCCGCGCGGTCGCCCACAATTGTTCACCGCGGTCGACGTTGAAGTAGCCGGGGTTGGCCATTGGATCATCGAGCATCTCGCGATATCGCTCGAGTTCTTTGTCCGTATTGTCCGTGCCTTGCGCACGTAGTGTTACGATCGTGATGACCGAACTCAGGAGCGTTACAAGGAAAAATAAATAAGGCCTACGGCGCTTCATGGGTCACCAAATTCTGCAGGTCTCAATGCGAATGCGAGGCTGCTCCAGCTAGACGAAAAACAACGAACGTTGCAATAGATAATTCACATATGATAATTTTCATATGTGTTATAGGATGAACGTTATCGCAGCTTCCGGGAGAGATGGCGTGATGGAAAGTTTAAACGGCGCGCACTCGCGCCGTGCCTTCATTAAATTGGCGGCGGGCGGCGCCCTTGTACTTGCGAGCGGCCTTCCTTCGCTGGCGAGCAGCGCGGACGTCGATGCGCTGATTCAAAAATTTTCCGGCGGGAAGAAGCCGAGCGAAGGGCGAATAACGCTCGATCTGCCGAGCATCGCCGAAAACGGATTGGTCGTTCCGCTGAATTTTGAAGTCCAGAGCCCGATGACTGCGGATGATTATGTGAAATCCGTGCACTTGTTCGCTGAAGCAAACCCGAATGTTCAGCTTGCGGACTTTTCCTTCACGCCGCTTGTGCCGAAGGCTGCAGCTCAGCTCCGGATCCGCCTTGCGCAGACTCAAAATGTGACGGTGCTCGCGGTGATGTCGAATGGCGATGCCTACGTCGCGAAAAAGGAAGTGAAAGTGACGATTGGCGGCTGCGGCGGCTGAATCCTTCTGACTCGCAAACTCTTCAGGGACCATAATCATGGCAGCCAATGTTAAGCCCCGCGTGCGTATGCCCGCGACCGCGAAAGCCGGCGATATCATCGAAGTGAAGACGTTGATCAGTCACCCGATGGAAAGTGGTCAGCGCAAAGACAGTGCCGGCAAATTAGTGCCGAGGCACATCATCAATAAGTTTACCGCGTCCTTCAACGGCAAGGAAATCCTGAGCGTCGACTGGTATCCCGCGATTTCGGCCAATCCTTACCAGTCGTTTTTTGTACGCGTGCCGGAAAGCGGACTTTTTGAGTTCGCTTGGGTCGACGACGACGGAACGATTTACAAAGCCGAGCAGCAAGTTTCGGTGAGCTGACGGGTTCGGCGTCGTCGCGGTATAGCAGATTGGGGATTGCGAATGGTTTCGCGCCGGGAGTTCATCGCGGCTGCTTCCGCAGCTGCTGTCATTGCGTCACGCGCGGGCCTTTCCGTTCGGGCGCTCGCGGCCGGCGCGAAGCTGACGCAGGACGAGCTGCTGAAGTTCGATAGCGTCGGAAATGTCACTCTCGTTCACCTGACAGACCTGCATGCGCAGGTGATGCCGATCTATTTCCGCGAACCGTCGTTCAATATCGGGGTTGGAGCTGCCAAGGGCATTCCGCCCCATATCGTCGACGCGGAATTTCGCAAGCAGTTCGGGATCGATGCAAACTCGGCGCTCGCCTACGCGTTGACGTCCGATGACTTCAAGGAGCTAGCGAAGTCGTACGGCGCGATGGGCGGGCTCGACCGGGTTGCGACAGTCGTCAACGCGATTCGTGCCGAACGCGGCGATCGGATGCTGTTTTTGGACGGCGGCGATACCTGGACCAACAGTTGGGTGTCGCTGAAAACCCAGGGTCAGGACGTCATCGACGCGATGAGTTTGTTGAAGCCGGATGCGATGACCGCGCATTGGGAATTCACACTCGGCGAGCAGCGGGTTCGCGAGATCGTTGACAAGCTCGGCTTCCCCTTCCTCGCCCAGAATGTTCGCGATACCGAGTTTGAAGAAAAGGTATTCGAAGCGTCCCACGTTTTCGAGCGTAACGGCGTTAGAATCGGCGTCGTGGGACAGGCGTTCCCGTTCACTCCGATCGCGAACCCGCGCTGGATGTTCCCGAACTGGTCGTTTGGAATTCGTGAGAGAGAGATTGCCGCCGAGGTCGGGGCTCTGCGCTCGGGCGGCGCCGATCTCATCGTCATGCTGTCTCACAACGGGTTCGACGTCGATCGCAAGCTGGCTGAGAAAGTTCCGGGGATCGATGTCATTCTTGCGGGGCACACGCACGATGCGATTCCGCAGCTCACCAAAGTAGGACAGACGCTTATCGTGGCGTCCGGTTCCAACGGAAAGTTCGTTTCCCGGTTGGATCTCGATGTTCAGGATAAGAAGATCGCGAACTTCAGCTATCGTCTGATCCCGATTTTTTCTGATGCCATCGTTCCCGATCCTGCCGTTCGCACGGCGATTGAAAAGTCGCGTGCGCCATACAAGGCGGAGCTTGAGCGTAATCTCGGGCATGCCAACAGTCTGCTTTATCGACGTGGAACTTTCGACGGAACGCTCGACGCCATGATCTGCGACGCGATTCTTGCGCAGCGGGATGTCGAGATCGCGCTTTCGCCTGGGTTCAGGTGGGGGCCGAGCATCCTTCCGGAATCGGCCATCACGTTCGAGGACATCACGAACGCGACGGCGATGACCTACCCCGCGTGCTACCGGATGAAGATGAGCGGCGAACGCCTCAAGGCCGTGCTCGAGGACGTCGCCGATAATATCTTCAACCCCGATCCCTACTATCAGCAGGGCGGCGATATGGTGCGGTGTGGTGGCATCGGCTACACGATCGACGTGTCTGAAGGCATGGGACGCAGAATTTCGAATCTCACGCATCTCAAGACGGGTAAGCCGATAGAGGCAACGAAAGACTATCTGGTTGGCGGCTGGGCAAGCATCAATCAGGATACGGAGGGTCCGGCGATATGGGATGTCGTCGCGAATTACATCTCCGATAAGAAGACCGTCGATATTTCTTCGCCCTCAAATGTGCGGGTGAAAGAGTAGGGCGTTCCGCAGATAACGAAGTGTCATGGTTGTGTTCTCCCATTTTTTGGAAAGTGGGAGGACCAGCAGTTCTAATTTTCCCGCGCTGGAAAATTCCTGCCTTGGCAATGCGCTAGAGCGAATCTCCTGTTGCAGGCACCTTTGAAGCCCTCGCCAAGTCTCAACAGCTTCAGCGATATATTTTCAAAATCTATTAAATTCATTCTCTGAATGAATTAGTCGTGTTGATTTATGTCAACATTGCCGCAGATCGATGCATTTTTCTTATCAGACTTATTTCATTGAGAAATCTGTGTGCTCAATCGTCGACAATGCAGAGGTAAATTGCGGCGGACGATGACTTTTGCATATCGACAATTCGTTGCTGTGATATGTGCGATGTAATGCGTACTGACTATGTGTTTTGATTGATTGTGAAGCCCTAACCTCATTCTCACGGAGTTTCCCTTTCTGTAGGCGAACTTCGAAATGCAAAAGCTCAAACTAAAAAAAGGGGGACTTAATGGTGAAACTTCTAAGTACGCGGTGCGTGGCCGCCGCTGCCGGACTTGCAATTGCGGGCGGCGCACTCGGCTCTATGTCAGCGAATGCTGCGGATCTCGGCGGAAATTGCTGCGCCGATCTCGAAGAGCGGATTGCGGAGCTTGAAGCAACCACGGCGCGCAAAGGCAATCGCAAGGTCTCGTTGACGGTAACGGGCTCGGTTGCGAATCAGATCATGTGGGTCGATAACGGCGCGGCCAGCAACGCTTACATCACCGGCGTTGGCTCGACGTTGAACTCTCATGTTACTTTCACCGGCGCCGCGCAGATCACCAAAGATTGGAGCGCCGGATACGTTCTTCAGCTCGAAGTCGGTTCCTCTGATCCGCTGACGGTCGGAAATACGTCAACTGGTGCGGACGGTCCGTCGGGTTTGCATATTGTTAAAAACAACGGCGAGTTCGTTCGGAACTCGGTCGATGTCCTGTATTCGTTCTGGTACTTGAAGAGCGAGCAGCTTGGTAAGGTGAGCGTCGGCGCCATTCCGCAGTCGTCGTCGCATGCGGCGGCGCTCGTCGATGGTTCGGGTTCGCTTGTTCAAGCTAACTGGGTGCCGTTGGACGGCATGGCTGTGAACCTCGCCAGAGGCAAGACGCAGCTTATGCTGCCGAACAACTTTGGTACCGGCAACTCAGGCCCGACTGCCAACTTCGGTATGCCGACCGGCGCTCTGATGTGGTGCGGCTCGACGCAGTTGCCCGTTGCCGGCGATTGCAACGCGATCCCGCTGAACGGTGTGCGGTACGATTCGCCGACGCTTGCCGGCTTCTCGATCTCCGCAAGCTGGGGCGAGGACGACTTCTGGGATGTGACCGGAAACTACAGCGGCCAGATCGGCGGCTTCAAAGTGGCTGGCGTCGTCTCGTATCTTCATAACGGAGACGAAAACAACTCTCCGGGCTTCAACGATGCAGTTGGTCTGAGCTTCTTCACGCCTCTCAAAGCCGATGCCAACTACCTGCAGCTCGGTGCTTACGTCGAGCATGTCGCAACCGGCTTGTTCGTCTATGGTGCCTACGGCAAGGAATGGAATAACAACATCTATAATCCAGCGCTGCTTGATGCTGTTAGCGCGGGCGGGCCGGGAACGGCCGCGTTTATCACGGCGAACCAGCCGAGCGGCGATAACTGGTATCTCAAAGGCGGTATCCGCCAGAAGTGGAATCCGCTCGGTCATACTGTGCTCTACGGCGAGTACGGTGAGCGCAACAATATGTTCCATGAGGCTCTTCTCGGCTTCGGCGTTACCGGAAGCAGTCTTACGCAGTGGGGTCTTGGTGCGGTGCAGGAGATCGATGCGGCCGCGATGTCACTCTGGGTCAACTACAAGAACTATGATCCCAGCGTGTCGGGCCCAGGTGTTGTCACAAACCAGCTCGATCACCTCAACAATCTTAGCGTCGTGACTGCCGGCGGTATGATCAACTTCTAATGCAAACGGCGTGCTGCAAGTCTGCCAGTTTGCAGCACGCCTCCTACTTGTCTTCCCCTGAATGCTTTCTATCTAAAGTCACGCACTAAGTCTTCTCGTACCACTCCATGGCTTCGTTCCACGTCCAAACTTGGGGGAGGAGTTTCGGCTCCTCCCTCTTTTGTTTCGACGCTTCGGTCTTGTTGGGGATTGGAAGCCAGCGCCTGAATGCCGGCGCAACTTGACCCGATGCCTACCAGTTGGTAGGCAGTTGCATGGTTTCCCAGGATACAAAATCAGCGCTGCTTGCGGAAGCGGAGGTCCTTATTCGCACGCAGGGCTATGCGGCGTTCAGTTATGCCGATCTTTCGGAGCGCGTCGGCATCAGAAAGGCCAGCATTCATCATCACTTTCCGACGAAAGAGTTGTTGGGCGCTGCACTGATCGATGCTTATCTCGAACGGTTTGAACTCGAACTGAAGTCGTTATCCGAGAAACGTGCGAGCGCAAAAAGCAAGCTGCTCTCCTATTCGGATTTCTTTTCCGGCGGGCTGCGTGATGGGCTGATGCCTCTTTGCGGCGCGCTTGCAGCCGACGCAGCTCAGTTGCCGCCGTCGATGCAAGCTCGCGTGAAGAAGTTCTTCAATATCCATCTCGATTGGCTCGAGGAGATTTTAGAGCAAGGACTGGAGTCCGGCGAGTTCAGGGACAACTTGAAAGCGCGGCGTTCGGCGACAGTCCTGTTGAGTACATTGCAGGGCGCCAGCCTCGTCGCCTGGGCGCTGAAGGATCCTTCTGTCATCCGGCCGGCCGCGAAGCAGGCAATCGATAGTTTGGCGTTTCCGCTCGATTGAGTTGCCGACGGACGCATGACTTATTCAATATACTTTCCGTTCGGCGACGACGCGGGCCGGTTCTTTGTCGCGATAAGCCTTTCCGCTCGTCCGTAGCATTCGTACGTCTCGTGACGATGCGTACACGTTCGATTTGGCCTATAGGCCAGTGAAATAACAAACATTCTCAAAGAAAATTTTCTGACGCTGGTGATGCGGAGCTAGAGTGTCGCAGCGGGTTTATGCATGTGATGGCATCAACCAAGATTTGCGCGAGCCGTTCACGCAGCGGATTATGCGAGGAAACTTGAGAAAATTTCTTATCTTAGGCGGTTCACTGATTGCATTTTCGACACCGTTTGGCGGACCGTCAGCGGTGCTCGATGAGCCATCGATGTTGGCTTCAATTTATGCCGTGCATGCTGCCGTTCCAGCGAACTGAGCGCAAATCGCGTTGGCAGTATCGGTGATCTCAGACGCGGTCGCGCACGTCACCCGAAATTTTTGAATTAGATTCGCATTACCCGGCGACCGGGACGTCGTTATTACAACTGGTGGCTGGAGTGCGAAGCTTCACCCGTCGTCACGCTCTCCACCGCCTCGTCAGTTGCGCCTGTCTTGCCATCGTTTTCGTCCACACCTCCTTGGTAGAAACGAAGATGGGCGCAACTGACGCTTTTTCGCTGTCGCGGGCGTCAGCGCCGGGCAAAGCATTTGTGACGATAGTATCTCGCGCGCGATAGCCTCTACAATTTTACACTGCCCAATCGAGCACGTAGTCGGCATCAGGATTTTTTGCAGCGGCGACTACTGGATTGAACTGCTGAAGCATGCTCCACAACTCTGCAAAAACCGCAGGAGATGCCGTATTGGGTTTGCCGAGCGCGTAATAGTCGATCGTCAGCGGCTTTCCGTTTTCCACGATCGCTATAGGATCGACACCGTTCATGCCGTTCGCGACCTTCGATGCCGGTAATATGGCTGATCCAAGGCTCAAGCCGGCCCATTCTTCAACGGTGGCATAGCTGCTTGCTTCGCCCGGATAGCGCCGAAGTCTCAGAGATGCCTTTTCGAAGTGCTGGCGCGTGACCTGCGTCAGCCCGCACACGTTCGGAACAAGGACGAACGTATCCTCGGCGATCTCATCCAAGCGAACCTGCGTCCGGTTCCGCCACCGGGTGGCGTCGGACTTCTTCGGAACGAACATCAGCGGTTCGCTGCAGAGAAGGCGATATACGCAATTGCTAAGCTGACACGCCTCCAAATTCAGCGGAGCCATCACCAAATCCAGGTCGCCGGATTTGAGCGATTCGCTGATCGCTTGAAGATTGCCTTCGCGATAGACGATCTCGACGTCCGGGCACTTCTTTCTGAAGGCTCTCAGTGATTCTTCGGCTTGAGCTATGCCGACGACCGGTGAGAAGCCGACGTGTACGCAACGTTGGCCCGGTCTGGCCTGCGATGCGAGCTCTTTGATTTTGTCGAATGACTTGAGCGTTTCCAGAACTGCGGGCAAGAGGCGTTCGCCGACCGGTGTCAACGACAGGCTTCGCGTCGTTCGGCGGAAAATTCGCTGGCCGAGCTCCGTTTCAAGCTGAGCAATGCCGTTTGACAATGTGGGCTGCGTCACAGAACAGCGCGCGGCGGCAGCGACGAAGGATTTTTCTTCGACGAGGGCGCGAACATACCTGAGTTGCTGCAGATTCATGGAAAACCTCTGGTATGAAAATCACAACACTGAGTGTTGTCGAAATCGCTGGCGCAAGTCGCAATAAATCTATGATTTATAGGGCCGGAAAATGGACCGCGGAGTCAAACAAAATATAGACGACTAGGTGTTTTCACGTGGTCACTTAGGTGTATTCCCGAGCGATACGAGGGCCGCGATCGCGCATTTTTCAGTCGTGCACGTTTTATGTGCTAACCGTCGTTGTGAAGACGAGATTCGCTGTCGAGTGGAAAATGTGGGGGGCGGACCTGGTGGCGCGATCGTCGGCGAAAGCATGTTGAAGTTTCCGGAAATCGCCATTGCATCGGTGTGTGTTCTTATCGCGCATTTTTGATGCGTGCGTGGGGCGATGTTCCGCGTCGCTACAGAGAACGCGAACGCCCACAATCCAAATTGAGACTCTACGAATGTTATGAACGGTGGTGTCGGTTCTGCTTCGTCTTTGCGCTGGAGTGCAGCTCATTTGAGTGAGTGATCTATTTCAGAAATAGATCAAGCCTATATTTTTTCGATTGAGTTACGCGTTCCGGAATCCCTGCCTATGATGCGCGCGTCCGCTGCTCGAGGCATGGAGTAATTCGGGCTTCACTTTGAAACATCGCGCCAACGATATTGTAAGGCGCAGCTCACATCTAACAAACCCGGAATTTTATCATGCAAAATGCGCGCGTCTCGACTCCGAACCGTATTGTTATTGTGGGCGGAGGATCCGGAGGCATATCCGTTGCAGCCAGTTTGCTGGCGCGGCAGCGGAGCTTGGAAATCACGCTCATCGAGCCGATAGACGTTCACTACTATCAACCCGGTTGGACGATGGTGGGCGGCGGTATTTTTTCGATCGCCGACACGCGGCGTCCGATGGAGAGTATGATTCCGAAAGGCGTGAAGTGGGTCAAAGACACGGTTATCTCGTTCGATCCGGCGAACAATTCGGTGCTGCTCGGTTCCGGTTCGAAGGTGCCATACGATCGACTGATCGTGTCGCCAGGACTCAAACTTAATTGGGATGGCGTCGAGGGTTTGCGCGATGCTCTCGGTAAGAACGGCGTTACGTCCAACTATCGGCATGATCTTGCGCCCTACACTTGGAGACTGGTGCGGGAAATGAAGTCCGGCCACGCTGTCTTTACGCAGCCGGGTATGCCGATCAAATGCGCGGGCGCGCCGCAAAAGGCGATGTATCTATCCGCCGATCATTGGAGACGAAAAGGTCGTCTCAAAGATGTTTCGATCGATTTCTGCAACGCCGGAGGAGTGCTGTTTGGCGTGGCAGATTATGTGCCGGCGCTGATGGAATACGTATCGCGCTACGGCTCCAACCTTCGTTTTGGCGAGACATTGATCCGCGTGGACGGACCAGCGAAGACCGCATGGTTCCAAAAGAGCGGGGCTGACGGATCGAAGACCGTCGTCGAAACCAAGTTTGATTTTCTGCACGTCGTGCCGCCGCAGTTGGCGCCCGAGTTTATCCGTGAGAGTCCGCTTGCCGATCAAGCGGGATGGATGGATGTTGATCAGCAAACGCTTCGGCATAAGAAGTTCTCCAACATTTATGGCTTGGGCGACGTCACGAACACACCGAACGCGAAGACGGTGGCGGCAGCGCGCAAGCAGGGTCCGGTCGTTGCGTACAATGTGTTGTCCGACATGGGCATCGGTCGCGGATCCGCGATTTACGATGGCTATGGCGCGTGCCCGCTTACCGTTGAGCGCGGCAAGATCGTGCTCGCGGAATTCTGCTACGGCGGAAAACTCGCTCCGACATTTCCTCCCTCGCTTCTCAAAGGCACGCGTCCGACGCGCACGGCCTGGTGGCTCAAAGCTCATGTCCTGCCGACCGTCTACTGGAAGGGCATGCTGAAGGGGCACGAGTGGCTGGCCAAGCCGTCGATCCAACCGTAGGGCGGCGCAAATCGCTGACCGCCGAGTGTGACGACTGCTCGTTTGCAATCAATGTCCGCTCGGTTGCGTCACTTACGTAGCCTCTCGGCATAACGACTCTTGTCTCGCAAGGGCGTGTCGGATGCCGAGATCGCCGCACAACATCGACCACATGAAGAGCACGCGAGGCTAGACCGATGGAATTAAAAGAGCTCGGCGAAAACTTATTCGTAGCGGCGCAAATTTCTCCGAGCGATCTCGAAACGCTGGCGGCGCGCGGCTTTCGATCTGTCATATCAAATCGACCTGACGGCGAAGCACCCGATCAAGCCTCGTTCGCAGATATCAGTCGGGAAGCACATCGGAACGGGATGGAGGTTCGCTACATTCCTGTCGTTGCGAGCAAGATTGCGCCGGACGATGTTTCCGCATTTCGGCTGGCTCTTGCCGCGCTTCCCAAACCTATTCTCGCGTACTGCCGTACCGGCACCAGATCGACGTTTCTGTGGGCGCTATCGGAAGCGGCGAGCCGGCCGCTGGAAGAAATCGCAACTCGGGCAAATGCCGCGGGATACGACTTGAAAAATATCGAGACGCGATTGCAGGAGATGGCGTCGCAGCGCCTGTCTCAAAACGTCGAAGGCTAGGAAATGCTTTTTTCCTTCGATCCCTTGGCGACGTTGTCTGGCACTTTAGTGGGTTTCGTTCTTGGTCTGATTGGCGGTGGCGGATCCGTTCTCGCGGTGCCGTTGCTCGTCTATGTCGTTGGCGTGCAGTCTCCTCACATAGCTATAGGTACGAGCGCGGTGGCCGTTGCACTCAGCGCTCTTGCGGGACTGATCGGGCATGCGCGGCAGAACAAGGTGAAATGGCCGTGTGCGCTGGTTTTCGCGAGCGCGGGTGTGGTCGGAGCTGCGATCGGATCGTCGTTGGGCAAGACGTTCAACGGCCAGCATTTGCTTCTGTTGTTTGGAATCCTGATGGTGGTTATCGCTGCCTTCATGGTTTTGAAGAAGAGAGCTGACGGCAATCCCGACGTATGCTTGAACAAGACCAGTGCGAAGAGTCTGCTTCCGCTGCTACTTTTTAACGGCTCCGGCGTCGGTCTGATGTCGGGTTTTTTCGGAATAGGCGGCGGGTTTCTTGTGGTGCCCGGCTTGATGGCCGCAACCGATATGCCTTTGATCTTTGCGATCGGATCGTCGCTCGTTTCCGTCGTCGCTTTCGGAACGACCACGGCTTTCAATTACGCTTTGTCGGGTTTGGTGGATTGGCCGCTTGCTGCGTGGTTTATTGTCGGCGGCATTGTTGGTGGCGTTTTCGGGCGGCGCTTGGCGACTGCGCTGGCGCCTCATAAGTCGCTTCTCACGCAGGTCTTTGCTTTCATTATCGCTGTCGTGGGAAGCTATGTCATAGTGCGCGGCTGGCAGAATCTCAGCGGTTAGGAACGGCCGCAAGCTTCGCGATGGAGGAGTGACATGTACTGGCAGATTGTGAGGATGGCTTTGCTTCTCGCGATCTGCTGTATCGCGTCGAAGCAGGCGGATGCCGGAATCGACGTCGCGCAATCCTCCAACGATCCGGTCAAAGTTCCTCGGTTGACGGTGCTCTATGACGCCTTCGGAAAAGATCCGTTGCTTGAGAAAGATTGGGGCTATGCGGCGCTCGTCGAAATCAATGGCAAGCGCATTCTGTTCGATGCGGGCAACGATCCGACGGTTCTCGAGCGGAACGTGAAGGCGAAAGGCGTCGACCTATCGCAGCTCGATTTCGTAGTCATTTCGCATCGTCACAGCGACCACATGGGTGGTCTGTCGTATGTTCTGTCTGTCAATCCGAAAGTGAAGATCTATGCGCCGAAAGAAGCGTTCGGCGTGTTTGGTTCTTCCTTGCCGTCGAGCTTTTACCGAAAAGCGCCAGCGCTCGCTCCAGAGCAACGATATTATGATGGCGCGCCTCCGACGACGATGCGGTTCGGAACGGCATGGCCGAAAGCGAATATTCAACTCGTTGACGACACGCTTGAGATCATCCCAGGGATCTCGCTGATTTCGCTCGTTTCGGATAAGCCGGGAACGTTGGAACTGAGAGAGTTATCGCTCGCGATTGAAACGCCGGAGGGTTTGGCTCTCATTGTCGGGTGTTCGCATCCTGGAATCGATCGGATCGTCGAAGCGGCAGTCTCGATCGATAAACGCATTCATATAGTCTTGGGCGGAATGCATTTGGCGACGGCGCCGGATGCGGAAATCGCGCGGCTGTCGTCCTTGCTTCATGAGCAGTATCGCGTGCAATGGGTCGCGCCGGGTCACTGCACGGGCGAGCCGGCGTTCGCTGCGCTCTCGAGCAGCTTCGGAAGCCGATATCTGTATGCTGGATTGGGATCGGTGATCGATCTCGGGGCACATCCACGGCGTGCGAGTATGGATCGGCTCGAGCGGCAGGCGATGGATAGCCAGGATGTTGGCGCCTATCGCAAGATCAGACGCGATATGCTGATAAATTTCGGCAGCCGTGCGCGAACTAGAACGTCGCACTAATTTTGTAGAGCCGGAGGCAGGCGGCTGATGCCGCGGTGTTATTCGGGTTGGTCAGGGCGGCCGGCACCAACTCATTCAGGTCAGCAATTCATAGATTGAGATCGGAGCGAACAGCGATCGCCAGCATCTCCGCGGTTGTTCGCGCGTTAAGCTTTTTCCGCATGGCGGCGCAATCTACCGAAACCAACGTCGAGGAAATGTTCAGCTCTGTCGCGATCTGCGTGGAACTGCATCCGTTGAGAAGAAGATTGAGGACGTTCTTCTCGCGGCGCGTGAAGCGAGAATGAAATTTCTGCTGGGCTATTCTGGTAAATGCGATCTGCTGAATCAGTTCTTCGTCGATCCATGTCTTGCCATTGCCGACAGCGTTGACCGCGGAGCGAATTTCATCGCTGGAGCTGCGTTTGCTGAAGAAGCCCTTTGCGCCGCAGTCGATTGCTCGCATCACCAAGTAGGGATCGTCACGCATCGAAAAGATGAGCGATCTGAGTTTGGATCTCTGCGTCGTCAGCCTGCGAATGAACTCAAATCCAGAGCCGTCAGGAAGCTGAGCGTTGATGATGATGACGTCTGGGCGGAGCTTGGCGATCATAGGGCGCGCTTCGACGATCGTTCGCGCATCGTAGAGCGTCAAGGCAGGATTTTCCTCAAGTATGCTTCGGTATCCCAGCACGACAATGGGATGGTTCTCGACGACCAGAAGATTCATTGAATACGAAGCCCGGGAAGCCCCGTTGCGCATCGCAAGCGAGGGATGATGAAATGGTGGTTTGACCTAGCGCAAATACTTATGAGTTGGGTCGAAGCGCAAATTGAAAGTTCTAATGGCTTTATTCCGAGAAAAAATCGATGACTATAGTCTGCGCGATAAATATGTGTACTGACTAAAAGTGACGTGGCCCGCTGTCGTGCAAGCAATTTTTGATTGTTGAAATAAAAAAGCGCACCGCTGGCACCAAAGCCAGCAATGCGCTGAAGCGGGAGCTTCCTGAAAGTCGATATTATTTCAGCGGCAGCATCAGATGCTCGTATGGCGTGCCGGGCCACATCACGTAAGGCACGGTTGGATCCGCCTTGGCATCGCGCGGATAGGTTTCCAGCATGGCTTTTGCGTCCGTTCCAACGATCATGACGTGCGGGCCGGTCTGAATCCAATTGTTCGTCGGCGTCGCCTCGGTATTGCTATCATACGGATCTGTGTTGCTTACGCCGCTATCGCCATTGAGCATGTACATGAAGCCGACAGCTGCAGTCGGCGGCTTTTTGTTTTGCCAAGCATCCGCCCAGGCCATCGCGGCGGCATCGGCGCACATCGGTTCGCCCGTATGATGCGAACCTGGGTCCATGCATGTCCAGCCGTTGGTTCCTTTTTGGATGACCTTCATGGTGCCGTCGGCGGCGGTATTCATAATCGTCGCATTGGCGACGATTTTTGCCGGTGCGGCCGTCTGCAGAACTTTGATCAGCTCTTCGTCGGTGCGAACGAGGCCATGGGCAAAAGCGAGTGACGGCGCCGCGATGCCGATAGCGATAGCGAGTGCTAATCTGCGCTTCATCAAATTGTCTCCTCCGAATATTCGTTTGTTCCGCTGACGCTTTCCCTCTGCCCTCACGATTGAAATCGAGCGGTATAGATCTCGGGAGGAGGGGTTCGCTATTGCGTGCTTCAGGCATGACCGTCAGCGACGGGAAATCTGTCCGCCTCGACTGTCATCGTCGAATGTTAGTCGAAAAGAAGAGTCAGGTTCACACGTGAAGAACACGCGTTATGCAGCGTATAAATACTGTTCTTGGCACACGCGAAGTTCAGCCTCCGAGTGGCACGCGTTTCAAAATCTTGGAAATGAAATGCAGACGGAAAAATCTAGTTCGTTGCAGACTTTATTCCAGAGAAAGCAGGTGTGGCGCTGCAGGGCGACGGCCGTGTGACGGTCAGTTTGCTTTCGAGCAGGCAGTCCCACAGTTCCGTGAATTTCTTGCGTGGAAGATTCGATGCTTGTCCAAAGACAACGTATTCGATCGCAACGGGGCGGCCGTTGTCGACAATCGGGATCACGGTTCCGGTGTAGTCCCTTATTTTGGATTCAGGCAGTGTCACGGAGCAAAGAGACGCGTCGACAAAGTCGAGCATCGATTGATAGCCTGTGGCGCGGTGCTCATAGGCGTTGATGGCATGGCCCTGTGAGTGGAAAAGATGGCGCGTCGTGCGGGTCAGGCCACAATTATCGGGCAGCAATGCGAAGGCTTCGGCAGCGATATCGCTGACCGTCACACATTCCATGGCTTCCCATCGGCTGCGTTCGGAAAAGCGGGGAATAAAGAACAATTGCTCGAGCATGAGCGGCAGGCGGAGGATGTCGGGATCGAGTTCAAAATCAGCATCGTGCGGTACAATGATAAGATCCGCTTGCCGATGCTTGAACATGTTGTGAAGCTCCTCCACGGCCCCCTCGCGATACTCTAGAGCCACGTCCGGATGCTTCGCTTTAAAGCGAGAAAATATCGTTTCTGCACGCTCGGCGCCGATGAGTGTTGTCACTCCTATCTGTGCTGTCGCGCTCATTCGGGTGAAGTGCCGCCTTATTCGTTATTCGAGGGAGCTGGCTTGTTGTTGGAGTACAGGGCGTGTCTGCTTTGCAAATTCGGCTCAATATCGGAAATGCACAGGTGAGATTTTTGGTAGCGTTCGAAGAATCCGTGAGCGGCTTTCCCTAGCTGTTTGATCGTTGATCGGGTGTGCGGTGAGATGAGAAACCGCAATGCCTAAGAACGACCGCAATAATTTAAAAGTATTGTAGCATGGGTCATGAAATGTGCACGTCAAAGCCCGCAAAAACCCTCGGGTACGTAGGTACTGGGCGGTGCAACGTCAGGCGCATTGCCGCTTAAGTCGGCGTGCGTTGGCAATTCACATTTGTGCAGTGTGCTGAAAAATATGCGTTTCTTTAAGTCGTCGGCGTTCTGCGCCTGAGCATGCCCGGCCGGACGTCCATCCCTTCTTTGCTGCAGTGCGCGTGCATATATCGACGCTATGAATGAGAGTGCAGCATCTCGAATAATTCTCCGAGTGATCGCGATCCCGTCTTGCTCATGATCGTTGCGCGGTGACCTTCCACCGTTCGGACGGATATATTGAGTATGGAAGCGATGACTTTGTTCGGCTTTCCCGCTCGCATCAATCCCAAGACCTCGCGTTCGCGGCTGGTCAAGGACGCAAGGCTTTTATTGGATTTTTCGCGGCGGGCTTCCTGATCCCAGATCGCGCTATATTTTGTGAGCGCCGATTGGACCGTATCCAGCAGCAGCTGATCGGTGAACGGCTTCTGAAGAAACTCGACGGCACCGGCTTTCATTGCGCGGACGGCGATGGAAACGTCGCCGTGGCCGGTGACGATAATGATAGGAATGAGCGCGCCGGCGGCGTTGAGCTTTTCTTGCAGTTCCAAGCCGCTCATGCCGGGCATGCGGATGTCGAGAATTAGGCATCCTCGAACGCCCGGAACGTAGCTCGCGAGAAATTCGTCTGCAGACGAATAGACCTGCGTCTTTAGCTTGACCTGCTCCATGAGCCAACGAATGGCGTCGCGGACGGCCGGGTCATCGTCGACGATGAATACGGTGTGTGCCGGTTTCTTAGGATGCTCGGTTTGCATTGTCCGAGTTTCTCCAGTTGGGGATCGTAAGGCAGAACGTTGAGCCTTTTGCGGATGAATTTTCGAGCCAGAGCTTGCCGCCATGATCTTCTATAATGCCCTGGCTGATGCTCAAACCGACGCCTAGGCCCGCTTCTTTCGTCGTGAAAAAAGGATCAAAAAGGCGCTGCAGCTCCTGCGGGGGGCAACCGCATCCGGTGTCGGCGATTACAATTTTTGTAAAGTGCGATCCTTCCGACGTAACGGTGATCGAAATCTCTTTCTTCTTGCGGGTCACTGTCGAGAGTGCATCGACGCTGTTGCGCACCAAATTCAGCAGAACCTGCTGGATTTGAATGCTGTCAGCGAAAACCAGGCGCTTCTCCTTCAGAAATTTTACCCGCAGCTTGATCTGATTGTGAGCAATCTCGGATTTTATGAAGCCGAGCGTCGTCTCAATGATTTCCTGGATGCTGGCGCGCTGACGACGGATCTGACTTTTCTTCGAAAAATTTCGGATGCGCATGAATATTTCGTCGGCACGCTGGGCTTGGCGGACGATTTGGTCGAGCCCGTGCTGGAGATCCTCGAGACGTGCATCGCCGGCCTGCATCTTGCGCACGCAGGTCTGCGCATACGTCATGATCGCGCAAAGCGGCTGGTTGAGTTCGTGAGCAAGCCCTGACACCATGCCGCCGAGCGTGCTGAGGCGGCCGGCGTGCGCGAGTTCGGCCTGGCGCTTGCGGTCCTGCTCTTTTGCTTCGATCAGCGCGGTGACGTCCTGTCCCGTCGCGATGAGATGAGCCGTCGTTCCTTTGTTGTCTTTCAGCGGGCTGACGGTCATCTGCTCATGATAGAGACGGCCATTCTTGGTTTTATTGCTGAGCAGAAACCGGTAGATGTTGCCGTTCTGGATGGCTGTCCATAACTCTTCCTGGACTTCCTCATCGCACTGTAAAAAGTGGGCTTTATTGCCCGTTACTTCCTCGCGCGCATAGCCCGTCAGCGCTTCGAAAGAGGGGTTTACGTATTCGATCTTGCCGGCGGGATCGGTGATGATGACAGCGTCGGCAGCCTGCTCTATTGCGCTCGATAACTTGCGCATATGAGCTTCCGAGCGTTCGCGAAGCAACTCGCCAGCAATCCATCGCGCGATCAATTTCACGATTTCGCGCTCGGCGGCGGAGAAGGGGATGCGGCGAGGTTCCTCGCCCATGAAACAGAGGGTGCCGAACAGTGTGTTTCCGACGATAATTCGAACGCCGATGTAGGATTCCAGGCGCGAGTCTTTGTACGACGAGTGCTCTCGCCAGGGCGTGGACCCAGCATGGCCGAAGGCTATGGGTTCGCTCGAGTCGATTGCGGTCGCGCAGTATGTGCGATTGAGTTTAAGGACGCGGCCGGCGGCAAATCTTGGTTTGTCGGAAACGGATTCGACAATGTTGAAGCTGTTGCCCTCGACGCGTGAGACCAAGCCGATCGGAAGTCCGAACTGTTCGCATCCGAGGTGAAGGGAGTGTCGTATTTTCTCGGAAAGATTGTCGTTGCCTGCATTGATATCGTGAAGCGCGGCGAGTGCGGTCGCGATCAGACGCAGTTCGACGACGGCTTCGGTGCGCTGCTTTTCAGCCTGTATGCGGAGGGTTACCTCCTGCAAAACAAACATCGCGCCGCGCCGGCCTCGAGGATGAGAAAAAGCCGACGCCGTTACTTCGATGAAGCATGACCGGCCGCCTTCGATCGGGAACTCGAACAGCTCGGGAGGCAACCTGCCGTTCGCTTGATTTGCGGCAGCCAGCAGTTTGGAAACGCGTGCGCGTTCCTCTTTTGGAAAGAGCTTGGGGAGTGGTGTCCCGAGCGCGCTGTCCTCAGGCAATTGCAGAATGTGCCGCGCCTGACGATTGATGGTGATGGTCGTGCCGTCCGGATCGGTGGCGAGAACGCCGATCGGTTCGTGGTCGAAAAGGCCCTCGATGTATTCGGCCGTTTCGGGCTGCAATAGCGGCAGAACCTCGATCTGGGCGTGCGCGTTGGCAATGACGGCTTCCTGATAGAGCTGCCGCTGTTGCCGGCGTTGCGCGGCGTCGACCAGAACGTCTGTCAGGCCGTCGATATCGGTTGTCGGCCAGACGACGATTTCATGACCGACGAAAGGGCTGAACATCAGATCGCGGCGAAGTTGCCCGCATTTCGCCGCCGAGCCCAGGATCACGATCGGCAAATGCTTATCCATGGTGTGGATACGCTGCGCCCAGCCGAGCGGGTTGATCAGCTCTGCGCCGATGAGTACGACATCGACCGTCTCGGGTCGCGCCTGAACTTTGGCGACGAGCTGATTATCATCCGAGATGAATTCGATGCGATGGAGTTTGGAAAGGTTGTTCGAGAGATTGAAGGCGAGGTCGCGGGCAACGCTCACAAACAGCAGATTGCACACGTCGCTGCGGGAGCCAATTCCTAGCCGGCGAATATTGACGTCTGAGCCGAGATTATTGAAGGACATGTCCCGCCCGCTTATCCGCCGTGCTCCGCCGGTCGTTTATGAGGTCCATCGACAGGCCGTTCAATGAGGACTTAGTCCGCGAGGAGTGGAACGCCGAGGAGAGATCTTCCAATCCAGGTTCGAAGGAGATCCGTCGTCGGTGACATCAAATGGACGGCTCGCACGTCGCGCAGGTGTCGCGACAGTTTCGATCCTTCGGAATAGCCGCGGCCGCCGGTGAGCGTCATGGACTCATTGACGATCTCGACGGCGCTATCCGCTACTTCGGCTTTGCTGGCCATGATCGAGATGAGCGCATCCGGATCGCCGTTGTCGAAGCTTGCAGCGGCGCCGTAGACAAGGCGACGAGTGCGATCGAGCATTCCCCACAGCTTGCCGAAACGATGCTGTATGACCGGCGCGCCTGAAAGCCCACCGGTATGCACATGTTGGCGTCGCATGACATGCATCCGTGCTTCGTTGAGGGCGCTGTCGGACACCCCGAGATACGTGGCGGCCATGGCGACGAGGAAGAACGGTGTGATGACGTTGAAGATGTACCAGATCTGATCGCCTTCGCGTCCGAGAAGATTGGCACGCGGGATGCGGACGTCTTGCAGCGTCATGGTGCGCGAAGAGTTGCCACGCATGCCGATGCCGTCCCAAGGCTTGCCCCAGGTCAGTCCCTCGGAATTATTCGGGATGACGACGCACGAGAATTGGCCGGCGGGGGCTCCTCGATCGCCTGCGACGGCGGAGACCACGTAGGAGTCGGCGTGAGCGCCATTGGTCACGAAGACCTTTGAGCCGGTCAGCGAATAACAATCCGGCGAAACGGCAGTCAAACTCGTCTGCGGAAGGTAGAAGTGGATACCCGTTCCCAACTCGCTCAACGAGAGGGAGGTAATGTGTTTGCCCTCGCAAATGGGATTGAGGAAGTTTTCGCGCTGAGCGTCCGTCGCGTTGACGGACATGACGGAGGTCGCAACGCAATGCATCCCGAAGCAGATGCCGGTTGATGGACATTCCTTGCTTAGGATTTCGCAGACGCGGGCGAGCATCAGCAAGCCCTGACCCTTGCCGCCGTATTGCCTTGGAACGACAAGGCCACCAAAGCCTTCGGAGAGCAGCGTCCTCAAGCCTTTCTCAGGCCAAGTCGCATCGCGATCTATTCTTGGCGCTTCGGCTGCAAGAACATCTTTCGCAATCTCTTCAGCCTTCTTCAGAAATGCTGAACCGCCGCCTTGCCAGGGATTCATGCAAGAGTGCTTTCGGAATGTTGACTCAATTAAAGGAGAGAAGCGCCGCCCCTCTCCATTGTTTTGCTTAGGCCGCAATCGGCGTCAGTGATGTTCGACCAGTGAGAAAGACAGAACTTTTTCGACTGGTTCGATGCGGTTGGCGCCGGCACCGACGACGCAGGAGCCTTTCTTATCACATCCCCATAGCGGGTATGCATTGAAATTTTTAAGATCTTCCGGCAGCTGTTCGCGATGGGGCATTTCGCGCGGCACGATCTTTTCAGAGCTTTTTTCGGTCGCAAGGGCCTGCCGGATGCGGGTCAATTCGCGGAGCAGGTCTTGTGCAGACTCTCCGTTCCAGGTTCCGACCGTTCGGCCTGTGTTGGTCTTGATTTCGTCGCTCATCTCAATCTCTCCAATTAGAACCGGTCCGCGATCATCCGAAGAACCTTCTTTGGGATGATCCAATCCTGGCCCTGCTTCTGCTCTTGGACCGCAATGAGCAGATCAGACTTGGAGAAGCTGATGCCGCGCTCCTTTGCGAGATCGCAGTACATGTCGATGAATGCGCTTTTCGTCGGCGTCGTATCAAGTTTCTCGACAAGAGCCGGCTCTGCCATAAGCACTTCACCGAACTTTTTGATTTCCTTTTCGAAGTACCGGGATTCCGCGTCCCTTTGGAGTGCCTTCTCCAACATTGTATTTCTCTCCCTATCTTCTTTGTTCGCGAAATTCGCTGTTAAGCTCATATGCATTTTCTGAGATCGGGATCCGTCGATATCAGGCGAGTTTTATCTAGGCGGCGCGCAGGCGGTATACGTAAAAGTACGTCCTGGATGCGCGGGATCCGCCCCTTGCTAAGCCGTGACGATAGTCATGGCTCAGCAATCAGGTAGCCATAGCCGTCGCTTCCGCGATGCCCGATGCCAATGCGGCTGAGCTTGCGTCAGCGCCCATCAGTGTCTTTTCGACCGTGATGGTTTTGATTTCGCCGACGCCGAGGAATGAGAGCCAGGAAATCAGGTAGGCTTTCTGGTAGTCGAGATTTTCTTCCGAGACCGGTGTTCCCTCGACATATTCGAGGCCTCGCGCGCATACGACGACGGCCTTTTGCTTCTTCAGCATTCCGCCGAAGCCGTTCTCGTCGAAGGTGAAGGTGACGTCTTTTTGCGTGACCAGGTCGATAAGCTGCTTCAGCTTATAAGGAACGCCGAAATTCCACATCGGAACCGATAGAACGATCTCGTCGGCGTCGCGGAATCTGGCGCCAAGAGAACTTATTGCGACCCACGCCGCCTTCTGAGCCTCGTCGAGAGATTGGCCGGAAAGCCCAGCATATTTCGCTTCCAGGGCAGGGCCGTCGAAGGCAGGCAAATCGTCTTTCCAGACGTCGAGTAGATCGAGGTTTACATCGCCTTTCTTCTTCAATGCATCGATGTAGGCCTGCGCGACTTGCGCGGAGGCGGAGCGCGCGCCCCTGGGTGAAGCTTGAATGTAAAGAACTCGGGTCATTTCTCTCCCCAAATGTTTGTTGGTTTGCCTACCCGTGAAGCTGCGGCACGCGACTTCAAGTTAGTGCCGTTCCACGAAAGCATATGGCGTTAGGAGGCGGGAGAGCGTGCAACTACTTGATGCCGCGTAGTCTAACGGATGGTCGCTTCTTCGTAGGCGATGCTATCCAAAACGCGCCTGCCACGTAGATGGCGAGGCGGTTGTGTCTTGGATTCGCTCGGCGGCGAAATCATCAGTGACTATGGGAGCTAAGTGTACGAAATGACGATCATGCTCGGCCAAACAGCGCCGGACTTCACGCAGGAAAGCAGCAGGGGCAAAATCGAGTTCCACAAGTGGCTGGGGGATTCCTGGGGCATCTTGTTCAGTCATCCGAAAGACTACACGCCGGTCTGCACGACGGAACTCGCGCAAGCTGCGCGGTTAATGCCGGAGTGGGAGAAGCGCAACGTAAAGGTTATCGGACTCTCGGTGGATAGCGGCGAAAATCACGCCGGCTGGGAAAAAGATATCGAAGAAACGCAGGGCCAATGTTTGAATTTCCCGGTTCTTGCCGACGAAGATAAGACGGTGAGCCACCTCTACAATATGGTTCATCCGGAGTGCGATCCGACGATCACGGTTCGCACGGTTTTCGTCATCGATCCGAACAAGAAAATCCGTTTGACGATGACGTATCCGCCGAGCGCGGGACGTAACTTCCAGGAAATCCTGCGCGTCGTCGACAGCTTGCAAACGTCGGACAAGTTCCACGTCGCGACCCCGGTGAACTGGGAAAAAGGACAGCCGGCGATCATTCCGCCGAGCATCTCCAACGAGAAGGCGAAAACGATGTTTCCGCAGGGCTGGAAAGAGCTCAAGCCCTATCTCCGCATCGTCGATCTTCCGGAAGGCTGAGATGAGGGCGGCGTGAGAAAAAGCAGGCGCGCGCGTTTTAGTTCATCGCGCGCGCCGCGTAATTAAACCGCCTAATTGCGCGTAATCTCACGGATAGATTCTAAAATTCCCAAAGATACACTCAAAAATATGAAGTCTGTTTTGATCAATTCCGAGTCTGTCAGCGGCTCGTGATTGGCGAAGATTATCAATAATAAAGTCCATATCTCAAAGGGAGAAGGAAATGAGAAAGCTGATATTCGGCCATCTTGTCTATCTTTACACGCCTATAGGTGTGTTGGCGTGCACGATAGGCCTTTTGCTAGGCGGATACTGGGCATGGCTGGGTCTTGCGATCTTCGGCATGAACATCCTGCTCGATACGCTGACGTCGGGTCTGCATCTGCGCGGCGCCGCTGCGAATGACGACGGTTCGCCGAGCGGCGTGCCGGCGGTGCTCAACTCCATGATGTACCTTCAGCTGTTGAACTTCATCGGCTTGCAGCTGGCTCTTGCCTGGCGCGTCTATCAGTACGCGGCTGGCGTGCCGATCGAGATGATGACCTGGAACGGTATCGAATATACCAATGGCATTGACGGTCTGACGCTCATCGCCGCTACGATCGGCGCGGGTATGCATCAGGGTCTTGGCATTATTTTCGGCCATGAGCTTGCTCATACCAAGGGCTTCGGCTTCCTCGTCTCGCGCTGGATGATGGCGCTTTCGGGAACGGCGCACTTCTGCTTCGCTCACGTTTACAATCACCATCTCGAGCTCGGCCGCGCTTGGCTTGGCCCGGAGAATAACAAGATGGGCGATGACACGGATCCGGCGACGGCTCCGCGCGGACGCTCGATCTACACGCACTTCCTCGTCTCGCACGTCGGTCAGTCCTATTTCGGCATCATGACCGAGGGCAAACGCCTGAAGCGTATGGGCAAGTCGTTCCTGTCGTTCTCCAACCGCTGGATTCGCGGCTATCTGATGAGCCTGCCGACAGTCGCGCTGTTCAGTTACGCTGGTTACGCAGCGACCGGCGATCTCCACGGCGTCATGATCGGCCTCGGCATCATGCTCATCGTGTGGATCATCTCGAACTTCGAGCTCGAAGCGCTGAACTACATGGAGCACTACGGTCTGATCCGCGTGAAGGGCGAGCCGATCGAGTATCGCCATTCGTGGGATAACGACACGCTCTTCACGGGTTGGGCATTCATCGAAATCGGCCGCCAGGCGGACCACCACGATCGCGGTGAGACGCACTTCTGGGAGCTGACTGGCGTTGGTGGACCTCCGACCGGCGCTCCGAACGCGCGCATCGGCTACTACACGGAGTTCATGATCGCGCTCATTCCTCCGCTTTGGCACTACATCATGCGTCGCAAGCTTGCCATCTGGGATCGCGATTTCGCGTCGCCTGAGGAGCGCAAGATTGCAGCGAAGATCAACAAAGCGGTTGGCTATGACCTCGATCCGAACAAGGTCGATGGCAAGTACCTCGAAGTCACCTACGCCTAAGTATCGCCTGTAAAAAAGCCAACGACGATCCGCCTCACGGCGGGTCGTCACTCGGGAGGAAATAAAAAATGGGCAGTGAAGCAGCCGTCGCGACTACCAACGATGCCGGCGCCAATGCGTCTCTCTATGAGCGTCTAGGCCGCCGTTCCGGGATTGAAGGCATCGTCGAAGTTATCTGGAGCAATCATACATCGAACCCGACCATCAAGCAGCGCTACGTCAATAGCGATCCGGTCAAGGTGAAGCGCTTGGTGACGGAAATGTGCTGCGCCGGGTTTGGCGGGCCGGAGACCTACAGCGGCCAGGAAATGAAAGCCGCGCACAAGGGCATGAACATCAACGCGGAAGAGTTCGTCGCTGCATGCGATGACGTGCTCGACGCGCTCGAGAAGTGCAATGTCGGAAAACGAGAGAGAGATGAAATTCTGGCGATCCTCTACTCGCTGAAATCGGACGTTGTCCATCTCTGAACTCACGCCTCTTAATTCCCATCGGGACTTGCATTGATGTTCGGCTTCTTCAAGAAAAACAAAGGACCGTTTTCTGCAACGATCCAACCTTCTGGACAGGTCATAACTGTCAAAAGTGGATCGTCGGAAAATCTTCTAAAGGCAGCTCTCGAGGCAGGAATTAAGTGGCCCTACAGCTGCCGCGTCGGCAGCTGCGGCACATGCAAATGCCGTCTGGCGAGTGGTCAGATCAAGCCGCTCGCCGACTTCAGCTACGTTCTTTCGGGCGAAGATCTGGATGCGGGTTATATCCTCGCCTGCCAGACGATGTTGAAGAGCGACATCGAGGTCGAACTCGAAACGCTCGACGGTGCCGATGGCGTTGATCTCGCCAAAAGCCGCAAGCTTAACGGAAAAATCGCGCGTCTCAGTCCGTTGACGCACGATATCCTCGAAGTGCAAATCGAGCTCGAGGGTGAATTCAAGGACTACCTTGCGGGACAGTATGCGGACGTTCTGCTGCCAGGCGTCGTCGAGCGCGCGCGTTCGTATTCATTCTCGAAGGCTCCGAACAACGAGAGCCCCAATCAGGTCAGTTTCTTCGTCCGGCGTGTCAAGAACGGCGCGTTGACGGAATGGCTGCACGCAGCCGATCGAGTTGGCGAGAAGATTGTTCTCGACGGGCCGCATGGCGCCTTCTACCTGCGCCAATCGTCAGGCCCCATCTTGCTCATTGCAGGCGGAAGCGGACTTGCTCCCATTCGCGCGCTTCTTCAGCAAATCGAAAACGAGGGGCGTTCGATCGATATCACGCTGATATTCGGCGCACGGACGCAGAAAGATCTCTATTGCCTCGACGACATTGAAAAGTTTGCATCGAAGGCCAAAGGCAAGTTCCAGTTCGTCCCGGTGTTATCGGTCGAGACGAACGAGAGCGGATGGAACGGCGCGGTCGGAAATTGTCCGGATGCCATCAAGCTGGACATGCTCGAGCCGCAGAGCAGTCAAGCGTACCTTTGTGGTCCGCCGGTGATGATCGACGCTGCCGTCGATCGCCTGAAGGCGATGGGGCTCAAGGAATCGCAGATCTTTTTTGATAAGTTCCTCGACTCCTCCTCCATGCCGGCCGGACGAGCCTGAGCATACGTATACACGCACTCGAGAATTAGGATTTGCGCCATGACATACAGCGAGAAGATGGCTCCGGGAGTGGAAAGTGCATTCGGATGTTCCTTGAAGGAAGCCTGCAAGAATTGCGCTTCGCGCTCTGACGTTTGCACGTCGATGGACGTCAGCCGCAAGCTTCAAGACGCCGGGATGCGGATCACGAGGCAGCGTGTCGAGCTGGCCCAGCTTCTGTTCGGCAATGGTGATCGGCACTTCACCGCCGATGCGTTGTACGATGAAGCGATGGGGAACAAGATTCCGGTTTCGCTTGCGACCGTCTACAATACGCTACAGCAGTTTGTTTCTGCAGGATTGATCCGAAAGCTCGGCATTGAAGGCCAGAGATCCTGGTATGACACCAACATTTCCGAGCATCATCATCTCTTTTTCGAAGACGAAAACTATATCGACGATATCGACGACGCTTCAATCTCGATCGGCAAGCTGCCTGCGGTTCCGGAAGGGATGGTGATATCCCGAGTGGAGATCGTGGTTCGCCTGAAACGGCAAGGAACATGAGCTAAAGAAATGGGAGCCGTTAGGCTCCCATTATTTTTGGTGGGTACGCGTTCCAGTTAAATGCCCGTCATTGGCTCTGTTGCGCGAGCTAGACGTTTTCCTTTCGTACGACAATTGCGTTGCCGTCGAGCAGTCCACGCTTATGGATCGCGGCAGCAGCGGCTTCGAATTTTTGCCGATGCCGTTGAAAGGCTTCCAGATAGGAAGCCTTTTCGAGGTCCGGGTTAGCCTCAAGTTTTTCGAGCGCCGCAGCCCGCGCCCAGCATACGATATTCGTCTTGCCGTCGGTCATGATCCAGCGCACGGCCAAGCCGTCGACTTCGGCAGCCTCAGTCGTTGGCAGGAGAGGTTGCGCTGGATCGTCTGCACCCTTGCGTTGGGCCGGGCGGCTGAGAAGTTTCCGTAACATTGAACGTAGATGGCTCTTTGATTAGGCGGACAGCAGGGCGTTGAGATGCGTATCGATCGCGAGATTGTATGCGGGATCGGTCCCAAACAGAGCCAGATGCCCCCAAGGCGACGAAATCCTTTTGAGCTCGCTGGTCGCGATCATCTGTTGTTCGGCTTCGATGTCCGCGAGTGGGAAGAAGTGATCTTCCGCGATCGCCAACACTGAAACCTTCGCGGTGATTTTCGACAAAGCCGTTTTCAGGCAGCCGCCCGTGTTTCTGCTGGCGTCGCCGTTTTGCCATTTGCGCAGCATCACAAGCAAATTGTTGGCATCCTGCGGCGCGAAATGTGCTTCGACGAATGCGGTTACGAAATCGTCGGATGATGTAAATCCGATGCCGCGCCAGCCTTCGGTCGCATAGAGCTTGGGCGTGAAGCCCGATGCGGCGAATGCCCGGGCGTGCCGGCGCAGGCCCTGATGCACGGAGCTGCTCTGCGCATACGATCCGGAATTCCAATTGGGATCGCTGGTTATTGCATCGATAAATGTTTGTACGAGAAGCTTGTTGTGAGCCGTGGCCCTGGCTGTCCCGGCGATGGGTGCAGCGCGTTTGACGAAGTCTGGATAGCGCACGGCCCATTCGTAGGTCTGCTGCGCGCCCATCGATCCGCCGAGAACGAGTTGAAGTTCGGAGATGCCGAACTGTCTCGTCAGGAGTGCGTGCTGGGCGTTGACGTCGTCGCCGATCGAGATGCTCGGAAATCCGGCAGCTCCGAATGGCGCCGCTGTGTTGCTCGGCGAGGAGGACAGGCCATTTCCGATTTGATTGGCGATGATGATGAAATATTTTCCCGGATCGAGGGCGCGACCGCTCCCGACGTATGCTTGCTCGATGATACCGGATGTTCCGGAATACCAAGTCGGAAACAGGATCGCGTTATCTTTGGCGGCGCTGAGCGAGCCAATGGTTCGGTACGCGATCTTTGCGCCTCTTAGGCGATAGCCAGACTCGAGATCGATGTGGCCGAGATCGAAGGTCTCGAAAGGCCCGTGGAACGCTTGCGAATAGTATGAGCGATCAGACATCGGTTGTTCCGTTTTATATTATTGTTGAACTGGTGCATCGCAGGCGAGTGCGGAGTGCCGCGTCTCGCTGTGTATTTTTTAGAAGAACTGTGCCGCTTCCGCAGTCCGTTTAATATCGCTCTTGCCGCGTAGTTCTACCCAAAGCGGAAGGAAACGCGATCAGTGCCATGCAATCTGCGGAACACTCAGAAAGCGCGTAGTTCTGCGATGCCATTCCGTGGAATCCACAGCCGCGTGCGACGCCCGTAATACGATATTGTGACGTCGTTCCCGCATGTGAAGGAAGCCGATCCGTGAAGCAGCGCAATTCAGAAACTCGAGAAGCCGTAAAGCGTATCAAGGAAGCGATCTATGATGTTCAGATCGGTGAAGCTGAGATTCAACCGGCACGCTCTGAGCCAGGAACGTTCGTCGTGATGTTCGACTCCCGCTCTGGAAATGCAGCCAGAGTGACGGTGCATACATCGCAAGACTATGATCTTATCGTGCGCATGCTGAAGCGCGCGCATGAGGATTGAGGCCTGCTTAGGCAAGATTGATAGTTCAGTGATTTTGTAAGCCGGCAAGAAATCCTATGGAATTTGATTTTGATGTTATGTCGGCGGCGCAGCGTTTTGCGTTTCTGACCGGAGCAGTGGTTCCAAGACCGATCGCGCTGATCAGCACGTTAAATCCGGCTGGCGACTGTAATGCAGCGCCTTACACGTTCTTTGGTCTTGCGGGTTCCGATCCGCCGGTGGTTTCGGTGACGGTTTTTCCGACGGCCGATAACCGTATGAAGGATACCGCTGCCAACATTCTGCGGGTCAACGAGTTCGTCGTGAACCTTGTCTCTGAAGAGTTAGCCGGTGCGATGAACGTCACGTGCATCAACGCTCCGGCTGGCGTCAGCGAGTTGGAACTTGCTGGGCTCGCCACTGCGCCATCAATCAAGATCGCGACGCCAAGGATTGCGCAAAGTCCGATCTCGCTGGAATGCGTGCTGCACAGCATTGTCCCGCTCGGCGCCAAGCAGTCGATCATCCTTGGACGGATCGTTCACGCCCACATCCGCGACGAGTTCCTGTTGGATGCAAAAGCGCCGTTGATTGACACGCCTGCGATGAGGCTCATCGGCGGAATGCACGGAACAAGTTGGTACACGAGAACAGCGGATCTGTTCTCGATGGATCGGCCGGCGTGGAGCGATTGGATTAAGCAAGGCAAGGCCAGCTCGTAAGCTGTCCTCAGAGCCACGGCCGGTCGGCGTGCGGGCGCTGCCGGGGCGTATCCGTGCGGCGCTAAGGCAGGATTGCGATGCCTCAAAGTGCTGGAAAAATAGAAGAAAAATCTTATACCAGTATCTAGGTTAGTCACAGACCGCTGTCGCTTCGATTTCTTTGGAAGCGCCGGGCGTGACCGTCTTTGCATGTCTTTGCATTTCCGGAGGCTCCCATGGCTGCAATTCCGCACCCTGTCGATCTCACGCTCAAACCCGAAGTCACGGCATTTTTCGATCCGCCCACCAATACGGTGAGCTATGTCGTCAAGGATCCGGCCTCGAGCGCCTGCGCCATCATCGATAGCGTGATGGACATCGACTATGCAGCGGGGCGCATCAGTTACGAGTCGGCCGACAAGATCATTCGCTTTGTGAATGAGCATGATCTGAAGGTCGAATGGTTGATCGAGACGCACGCGCATGCCGACCACCTGTCAGCGGCACCGTATCTACAAGGCAAGCTTGGCGGAAAACTGGGCATCGGCGAGAACATCAAGATCGTCCAGGACGTGTTCGGCAAGATCTTCAACGAGGGCACCGAATTCCAGCGTGACGGAAGCCAGTTCGACCGGCTGTTCAAAGATGGAGACACGTATCAGATCGGCGGCATGACGGTTTTCGCAATGCATACGCCGGGTCATACGCCGGCATGCATGACGCACGTCGTGGGAAATGCGGCATTCGTCGGCGATACGCTGTTCATGCCTGATGGCGGTACCGCGCGCGCTGATTTTCCCGGTGGCGACGCGCATGTTCTCTTCCGCTCGATCAAGCGCGTTCTCTCGCTCCCGCCCGAAATGCGGCTTTTCATGTGCCACGACTACGGCCCCGATGGGCGCGACATCAAATGGGAGACGAGCGTCGCGGAAGAGCGTGCAAACAACATTCATGTTCGCGAGGGCATCAGCGAAGACGAGTTCGTCAAAATGCGCACGACGCGCGATGCGACGCTCGGCCTACCGAAACTGATTATTCCGTCGATCCAGGTCAATATGCGTGGCGGCAACCTGCCGGAGCCTGATCAAGGCGGTAAGCGGCATCTCAAGGTTCCGATCAACGAGCTTTAGTTGGCTCGCGTGATCCGCGCTTCAGCGCGCCGCAGTGCTGAAGTCATATTTTTGTCAGGGCGAACGGCACATCCGAATTGGTGCCGCTCGCCCGACTAAATGGCTGGATCGCCGTTGTCAGCGATAAGGGGAGTGCTTCGCCTTATCCTCGGCCGTCGTGAGCGATTTCAGGAACGCGACCAGGTCGGACTTTTCCTTCTGCGTTAGTCCGAGAGGATGCAAAACCCGTTCTGCGTCGTGCTCGTAGCCACCCTTGTCGTAGAATTCCACGACGTCCTCGAGGGTCGAGAGAGAGCCGTCGTGCATGTACGGGAACGTCAGTTCCACGTTACGCAATCCTGGAGTCTTGTAAGCCCAGCGATCCTTGGCATCGAGCGTTATGGCAAACCGGCCGATGTCGTTGAGAACGGGAGCCGAGAAGGACTTCATGTCCTCATGCTTCACTTCAATGAACTCGCCCGGCGCGAGTTGAACTTTCGACACCCGGGCGCCGGCTCCGATCGCCGTCTGGTAGCCGACGCCGGTGACGTAGAAGTTTCCATCGGTGAAGAGCGCGGATTTTTCGCCGACCGTATGGCAGGTCGAGCAATTACCTTTGCCGGTGAAAATCTCGAAGCCGTGCTTTTCGTTTTCCGTCAAAGCGTCGGCTTTATTTCCATAGCGCCATTGATCGAAGCGCGAGTTGCCCGCGAGCAAGGTTCGCTGATATGAGGCAAGCGCCGTGCCGATTGTCTCCATGGAGACGCCGTGCTCGCCAAATGCAGCCTCGAACAGTCCTTTATAGTCGTCGAACCCCCTGATCCGGTCGACGACATTGCCGATCGAGGGATTGGCCATCTCGAGCGGAGATAGCAGCGGCGCCCATGCCTGCTGCGCGAGGTCGGTCTCGCGCCCATCGTGAAACAAAGTTTTTTCGTAAGCGACATTGTAGAGCGCGGGCGCGTTACGATTGAGACTGCGCCCCTCCATCCCGATCGCGGTCGCGGATTGATTGGAGGTCAAACCCTGGCTCTCGATGTGGCACATCGCGCAGGAGTTTGTGTTGTTGAATGCAAGGCGCCGGTCGAAGAAGAGTTTCCGGCCGAGCTCAACCTGATTTTTTACAGGCCGTTGGTGAGCTTCTAGAGGCGGAAGACCGAGCGGAACGGCGAAGTCGACTTCGCTTGATGCGGGTCTGGATGAAAAATAACCCACCAGCAGAACGCACGTCAGCGAGATGCATATGGGAACGGCGAGAGGCAAGTGTCGCTTTATCTGCATTTCATTCCTGTGAAGTTGTCATTCTTCTTCGAGAAGAAGCGTACCGATGTCCGAGATGATTACATCCGAGTCTAAAAATCGTGTTGTGTAAATCTCTCGCACCCAACCCTCCTTATCTATGAGGAACACTTTGATGAGATGATTGATGACGTCCGTTCGCTTGCCGGCATCGTCAAATTCGCGTGCGGCCGGCACGTAGAGGTCGTTCAGTATAGGCGCCAAAAATGACTCGGACCAGGTCGTCAGAAACGACCACGGCGCTTCCGGGGTGCTCATCGATGTCTGAAACATAGACATCATTTCCGGAGTATCCACTTTGGGATCCAGGCTTAAAAAAACCAAGCGGACTTTGGAATGGAATTTTTCGTTTGCCTGAACCGAGGCGTGAACCTTCTGAAACGCTTCCCACGCCTTGGGACATCCGTCTGGGTCGCGGCAGGTCGAATAGAAGAATGTGAACAGCGTGATCTTGCCTTTCGTGTAACTCGAAAGGCGACGCGGGAGCCACGGGCTATTCTCGAGAACCCAGCCGGACGGAGCCGGCTGGATTCGCTGTAGTTTGTAAGTTCCGACCTCCGGGTACACAGGACCCGCTATGGTTTGCTGGTTGGTCGCCATCGCAAAAATGACAGCGAGCAACAGGAGTATTCCATAGCCATCCTGCGCGCAGCGTGAACGCTGCGCGCGGGGCCGATTTGACAATAGCAACTCTTATTCTCCGAGTGCTGCAGCTTTGGTCGGCTTAGCCGAGAACTTCATGTGATGAGCCCGTCCAAGCTTCTCAGCATGGAAGTCGACCGAGAACTTCTCAACAAGTTCCTTGCCGTTCCAGTCGTACGCCTTGAGCCACTGCTCGTTGTCGGCGCCCTTCTTGTCCCAGTTGGCGAGGAGCGAGGTCGTGAAGTACACGCGCTTGCCGTCGAAGCTCTGGGAGACCATGTTGACCTGGCTTCCCATTTTCTTCGAGTACACTTCCTTCGGAGCATCGAGATTCGTCAAATCGAAGAATCGCGTCGTTCCGTCCAGGAAGGTGTTGACCCAAAGGCCTTTGCCATCGGCGGTGATGGAGATGTCAACCGGCAGCGGCACCTTCGACGGATCGCCGATGTTGCCGACGTCCTTTGCCTGCCACTCACCCTTGTCGTCTTTCTTGACAACCCAGAGCTTCGAGGTCAGCGCGGTCGCGGTGATTGCCCAGTTGTCTTCCGGCTTCAGCGACCAGCGGATCTCGAGCGGTGCGCCCGGGACGTTCATGGTCTTGATGGGCTTCATCGACTTGTAGTCCCACATGATCATCGACGTGCCGAAGCGCTTCATGGCCTCGGGATCTTTGATCAGCTGACCCATGTCCATCATGTAGTTCGTCCAGCCCGTGAAGCTCGACGTCAGCATGACGTTCTGTGCCGGGTTGATGCCGATGTCATACCCGTAGCCGTCGCCGCCGTTCTCGAGCGGCATCTTGTGCGTGGAGATCAATTCGCCGGCGTTGTTGTAAACGGCGATGCCGGTCTGGCCGTCGTGTGAATTCGGATTCGAAAGCGCCTGGATCATCATGCGGCCGGCCGTTGCATAGAACGTGTGCGGCCCGACGAAACCGGTCTTTTCAGCAAAGTCGGTGATCGTCTTTACGATTTTCGGCTTCGACGGATCGATGAGATCGAAGATGAAAATCTTGTTGTCGTCCAGACGTCCGGCCCAAAGAAAGCGACGATCGTCGGTAAAGCCAGTGTGATGCGCCTCGCCGCGTCCGCCGACCGACAAGGAGTTGACGACCTTTCCGAAGGTCGGGGAATTCGGCTGCACGTCGATCGTGACAAGCTTGTCGGATTCGTCGCCGACACCGACTTCTCCAAGTGTCCAAACGTGGAGAAAGTCTTCTTGCCCCTTAATCAGCGCCGACGTGTATGGCGAGTTGCAGGTTTCGTCCGCGATCGTCAGCGTCGGCCCTACGACGAACAGGGCCAATGCGCAAACGCTCGATTTAAGTAGCTTCCTCACTTCGTTTCCTCCTCCGCGGCTGCGTTAGCAACCGGTTTCATTTTGACATACGTGACCGAAGCTAATGGCAGGGCGGGAGGAAGTTAAATTTTGTTTCCCTATACAAATTATTCTATTTTCCTATAGGTCAGAGACAGGCGAAGAATGTTCTGGTTTTCGAGTATCGCTTCGATATTTTACTGAGCTCAGTCCCGCTCTTTCCGGGGATGGAAAAATGATCAGCTCAGGTTGATTCCATGAATTTTCGGCAGCTGCGATATGTTCAAGCGCTTGCTGAGGAAGGGTCGTTTCTTGCGGCAGCGCAGCGATGCGAAGTCTCTCAGCCCGCACTTTCGAGCGGGATTGCACGTCTCGAAGCCAGTCTCGGTCAACGCATATTTGAACGTACGACACGTAGCGTAGCACTGACCGATTACGGCAAGATCATTTTGCCATCCATTATCGACGCGATCAATGCGGTCGAACGAATGCGTGATCTCGCCGTACCGTCAGTACCGCGTGCGCAACTGAAAGTGCGTGAAAGGCGAGCCTTTCCGCGACAGATTACGGCTGCCGAACTCGGCAAGAACAGGGTTCGATGATATGGCGGACATTCCACCATATCTTCAGGCTTCCGGCGCTCTATTTCTTTGAAGCCGCATCGACTGCGTCCAGCGCGCGGGCCGAATACACGAGGGCAGCGCCCGCGTTCATGGCGATCGCGACGCCGAGTGCTTCGGCGACCTCTTCCGTCGTCGCGCCGCTCTCGACGGCTTTCTGCGAATGCACCGAGATGCAGCCGTCGCATCGCGTCGTTACAGCAACGGCGAGCGAAATCAATTGCCGGGTTTTCTCGTCCAAGTGATTGGTCTTCGCGCCCGCGCCGCTGGCCATCATATATCCTCCGACGGAATCCGGCGAAAGCTTTCCGAGTTCTCCGATGCGGCCCATCAGAGCGCCGCGATAGTTCGACCAATCCATGAGGGACATGCTCAACTCCTTATGAAAGACCCTGCGATGAGGGTATCTGCGCGTTGGTGGGCATTCTCGACGTAGCTCAAAAAAGTGTTTGCGCCAGTCTCTGGCGAGCAAAACTTCGAGCCTACCTACTACATGGTAGGGTGGATTTCAATCCGTCAGCGATTTCGGCGGATTTCGTCGACGGCGATGCTTAAAATTCATAGGTTTGCTCTGACCGCGAATTAGATGCCTAGTTGCCATTCGCGGTGTTGCCGATTTGTCGACGTTGTCGCGGTTGACATTGTTTGAGAATAATTTCGTTGACTGCTGCGTGAGCGCTGTATGGAATACGCGATGTGACGGTGCTCTGATCGGCGTAAGCCGGTACGAGCTAAGAGGGAACACGGTAAGACGTAAGTCGATGCCGTGGCTGCGCCCGCAACTGTAAACGGCAAGTCGTCTCCACATTACGCCACTGATATTCCGCATCGGAAAATTGGGAAGGCAGGAGACAGACGTTCGAGCCGTGAGCCAGGAGACCTGCCGACACAAGTCGCCCATCCTCAGTGCGGGACGCCTGCAGGAACGGAATGCCGGAGTGGCGGCTGATGTGCAACCGATCGGGAGCAGCGTCAGGGCTGGCAAGAGACATGATCACGAACTAGCAAAAACATTGAGCACGCCTTGATGCGTCAAGGGCAACTGCGCTTCGCGTTCAGCGAATAAGCGCATGCTTGGTGTTGTGCTGTGAAATGCGCCACTTCTGCTGAAGCTCCCGTCACTTATTTGAGACGGGGGAACATACATGTCGTTGAATGCGTCGGGAAAAACCGCGGGCCATGCGCTCAAGTCGGTTCTTTTTTCCGCGAGTGCGCTCGCCGGCGTTGCCAGCTATGCCGTATCGGCATCCGCGCAGGTAACCGAGCTGGAAGGCGTGACGATCTATTCGGCAAACCAAACGCCGATGGATGCGTCCAAAGTCGGCTCGACCGTTGAAATCATCACGCAGAAGGATATCGAGAGCCGCGGCCAGACGTACGTGAAGGACTACCTCGCTACGCTGCCCGGCGTCAGCTTCTATCAAAGCGGACCGCCAGGAACGACGTCAGGCATCTTCATTCGCGGGGCTTCGTCGAGATATGTCAAAGTGCTTGTCGATGGCATGGATATATCCGATCCGTCGGCGCCGCAGACGGCTGTTTCGTTCGAGCATCTTCTCGTCGGCGACGTTTCACGCATTGAGGTTTTGAAGGGTTCGCAAAGCACGCTCTACGGTGGCGACGCAGTCGGCGGCGTGATTACCATTGAGACAAAGGCCGCGCAAAAGCCCGGTTTCTTTCAGCAGGGCAATATCGAAGGCGGCCAATATAGCACTATCAATGGCTCCTACACGGCTGGTTACGCGGCTGCGAACGGCAGCAATATTTCCGCGACGATTCAGGGCGTCGGAACGGGTGGGTTTTCTGCCTACGCCTACGGACGCGAAGACGACGGTTATCGCAATCTGACGTTCTCCGGCCGCGGGGAGTACTTCCTCACGCCGTCGTGGAAAGTGTTTTTCGCTGCCCGCGCGCTTGATGCGAAATACAGTTATGACGGTTATCCGCCGCCAGATTATGTATTCGGCGACTCACTCGATAACGGGACGACGACGCAACAAGCTGGGCGTGTCGGCACTGAATTTTCACTGCTCAACGGCGCGTTTCAGAACACGCTCGCCATCCAGGGCATGAACGTCCGGCGCGAGACGTTCGACGACAAGACGCGTAACGGATGGTTCGACGGCGATCGCATCAAGGGCGAATACAAGGGCGTTTTCAAGTTCAACGATTCGCTCTCGTTGCTTGCGGGCGCCGACTGGGAGCGAACCGGCGCTTCAACCAACAGCAATACACATCGAGAG
>ERZ778027.739-NODE-739-length-67751-cov-11.265658_pt1 | contig 67751 bp, 80 predicted proteins | sample MGYA00375757_ERZ778027 | MGnify/ENA primary metagenome ERZ778027 (study PRJEB29350, sample SAMN05389817) | bioreactor metagenome | isolation source: Ammonium sulfate bioreactor | place: South Africa: University of Cape Town | collected 2014-02-18 ...
CAACCATGAATTTGAGAAGCTCGAATTTCTGAAATAGAAAACACGAACTTTCTTTTAGTTTGAGATTTTTTGTTATGTCACTTGATCTTGGTTAAGGTCGTTGAAAAACGATTGAAAATTTCTAAAATAATAATAATAAGGAAATTTCAATGTTTTGTTGATGTGCTTACCTATCGAATTCATTATGAAATTCGATTCCAGATGCGATCGCATTTTGGTACGATGGTGAACGTTCAGCCATATATTGCGTTGAAAACAGTAAGTAACTAAATAAAAGTGGAAATGCACGTCACAGGAAAATACTTACATGTTCTCTTCTCAAATCAGAATGGGAGAAAGAAGATGTCTCCACATTACTATGTTTTTAGAATTCTATATAAGATACGATTCCGATAGAATTTTTTTTTCATTTCTTTTATTTCTAGCCGACAATAAGAATACAATTATAATTTAGGAAAATATATACACGTACAAAAAATAGCAAGACTAACATTGCTACAGGAAGAATAGAAAAAAAAGGCGCCATCGTATTATTGCTCCTGTGAGATTGATTCGTTATCTGCTGTTGAATTTAAACGTTCCGATCGTACTTCAAATTTCAGATTAACATTAGCATTTGTATCGTTATCACTATCTGGACCATCGAGTATTGTATAATTAGACATGAGATTTTCGTTGAGCTTCTTTTCATGACAGAAATCGCAGTAACGATGTTGAGAACTATCAAAATAGAAAAAAAAGAGAGAGAATTTTTTATAGAAGGCAAATTTAAAAGAGCATACTTCGGTGTTGAACCATGATGCCAATGATTTGAACAAGAATAACAATAGATTTTTTGACAATTACGACAACGATACTACAAAAAAGAAGAGCTCATACATTCATACGAATTACTACATGCATACCTTTCGAACTGTCCATCCGAAAGTAGCGTCACATTTCGAACAATTGAGAACATCGTCTTCATGCATCCATTGTTTCGATTGTTCTTCTTCTAATTTCACTTCATACGCATAGATTGAATTGAACATATCAGCTTTTTCACTAAATTAACATACAGAATTCAATAACAAGAGAATACATGCATATCGATATGCATACCGAATAGCTTTGATTAATCGACGTTTCATCTCTTCGAAGTCCAATGTTCTTTCATGAAGAGCAGCTTCGAGCTGTTCTTGAATCTTCTGATTTTCTAACTAAATATACATAAAGGAAATAATTGGCAACTACGAATTTCGAGTGTTGAATCAGTATACTCGTTCTTTTGCCATTGATTCTCTTTCGTTTTCAAGTACTTGTGTTAACTTCTCTAATTCCTTGTTTAAGTTTTCAATTTTCTTATTTTGTTTATTTGCGTATGCTGTTTGTTGATCATGCTAAATGATATTAGTCAAGAAATAAATCGAAAAGAAAAAAGAATAAATACTGCAGATTTAAGGCTGTTCGCTTGTTCATCAAATTTTCGTTGTAAATCGTTGTAGATCGAATCTTTGCTATCTAATAAACCCTGATATTTTGCCATTTCACGTTCTAAATCTTTAGCTTTCTACAATCGAAAACAAAACAACTAATTTCTATTCCATAAAATAATCTCGTTTGCTTACATTTTCAGATGTTGTACGTTGAATATGAAATGTAGATAATTGAAATTTGAGATCATTAATTTCGTCTTGTAAAATATCATTTTGAGATTTCAATTTTTCAGTTTCAATATTTTTCTCAATATTTTCGTCATCTGTTTGATTCATTTGATCAACTTTCTCGAATGAACATTGAATTTCGACATCATTCGTTGTTGTTGTTGTCGATTGTAACTGAACTTCTAATTGATGACAACTACAAATCAATCCAATGAAAACGGCATTCAATCAAGAGAAATTGCTTTACCGATCTTTCCAATAATGAACATTATTCTCCGGATATTCATCAATCGAGCAAATCGATGGAGCGTAACTACCTTCAGTCATTGATGTTTCAAGGTTCTAAAATGACGTATTCGTTCAAAGAAAATCATAGTTCAAATTGATTCTCACTTGAAATGGTAACATGATAGGAAATGAGGATGAGATTAACGATTGAGAGGCAATACTATCCTAAACAAACAAGCCGGTATGCAGAAAAATAGGAGACAAACGAGTTTGATGTCTTACCATTGAAAGCATACTCGACACACTGTCAGTACGATGTCGTGATATCGAATCAGACAAACTTTTTGGACGAAAATCAGTTGAACTATTTGACGAAATAAGAATCGAGTTCATGAAAATTGAGATAATCTTACTCTGCAGACGGCCAACACACGTCAAGTTGATATTGAGATGCAGAAAGAAGATCAAATTGAACATCATTTAATAGATATAAAGCTTGAACAATTCGATCCATATAAACTTGTTTCGTCCAAAAACAATCATCATGATAAAATTGACTGAGAAAAAGAAAGCGTATTTCTTTTATCAACAAGTTCAAAACTATGAATCTTACTGAACGATTTTTGTCATCATAAAACTTTGTTGTATAACATCACCTAGACGATGATTTTGTAAACAAAATCGAAGAAATAATCGACCACGACCAGTAGATGTTTTAACTTCCTGACTGTTGAGAACGTATAATACCGTATCATATAAACCTTTACTTTCTTTTAAGGCAAGAACAAAAAAATTCCAATAATTTCGTTTGGTATTTATCATTGATTTTCGATTTCGTAAATCAACTTGTAATAATTGTTCGAGATATTGAAAAAATTTTTGTAAACATGTATTCGTATCATCGATGTACATCGATTGTGAGCAGTCGACATCATTGTTCGATGTGACAAATTCTGAATGAATTGTATTTGCTTGATCTACGTAATTAGAAATCGAATAGATTTTCTTGTTGAAATCGAATTCATGATGACCTACTTTCAATAACTTCAATTGATTTCAAAATCGAAGTCAGTTTTCGAGTATCGTATGTGGACATTTCGTTTTCAATAAATGACAGATCAAAGGCGACTCATGTGTTTTCTTCCATGACTCATGTGTGTCCCGTGTGCGTGTCCTTTTCGATTGGTGATTTAATCTGTCAATGAGGGAAGATGCGAGGGCACCACTGATGTGATGGCGTAGTTTGTATCTTGTTGCTTCAAGTCGATTTTGTATTTTTAAGCAAGAGAATAAATGAAATTTTAAAAAATCTTTATTGTTTGTATATATATGAATGTATGACATCTATCCATACTTTTACTGTTCTTTAAAATACCGAATAGTACACATTCACTGGTCTGAATTAATCACTACATCTATCTATTACATCAGATATTTCTATTTCGAAGATTTAAGATTCTATGGCATCGGGAGACGATGAATATTACGATGATACATCATCCGGCTTTTTTCCTGATGATCTTGAACAACACGATACTGAACGAGATTTATACGCGATTTTACATATTAATAAAGACGTAAAAATCCGATTGTTTTCGCGAATCGAATGCATCTGTTGAATTTTTTTTCTAGGCAGATGCAGGTAGTATTCAACAAGCTTATCGACGATTAACACTCCTCTATCATCCTGATAAACATACCGATCCTCGAAATAAACAATTAGCTATGGATTTGTTCATTCAAGTAAAGAAAGCTTATGATATATTAAATGATCCACAAAAACGAGCGATCTATGATGTTGTTGGAATGAAAGGTTTGAAAGCTGAAGGATGGGAGGTAGACATATGTTTGATATTGATTTCATTTTTGACTTGATTGTGAATGTAGATTGTTAGTCGAACGAAAACAGCTCGTGAAATTCTCGATGAATACGAACGTTTAGCACGTGAACGTGAAGAAAAACGTTTCAATCAAATGACAAATCCTAGTGTACTAAGAAAATCTTTGTTGTTTTTCAAATCTAAATTCCAAAATTTCCATAGGGTTCGATGAATATGTCAATAAATTTAACTGATATCTTCGAACAAATGAGTTCAACAGATGCTGACGGGTAATTTTTTCGCATGTCAATCGAAAACTCGTTTATTAATTTCATTTTGTAAAGTGATTTTTCTCCGGTGATTGAAATGACTGAATTTACTGTTGCACAAAGTATTGATCTTCCATTGACGACTCAAGATACAGCAACAATAACAGCTGTTGCTGCGACACAAAATGGCCGTGGTACAGGATCTTTAACAACGTCATTTCGACGAGTCTTAGCTGATCTATCATGGTTTCGTGTAAGTCGATCAATTCAAAAACACAAAAATAAATGAAACGTCTATGTATAAATCACAGATTGATTTGAGTTTTGGTCAACAAAATCTCGCTGCATTTCGTTATTTCCGTCGTTTAACACAAAAACTGTAGGTGACACTCAATCTTCTCTTCTATTGAAATCGATTTCAATTCTCTCGTCAGTTTAGCCAAGCAAGTTTCGCAGCTACAATCGGACTTGTTGACGGTGGTTCGGCTATCATTACGCCTGGTTTTGTTTTCTCTGTTAGTTATCAACTAAGTCATCATATAACCAGTAGTCTTCAATGGAAGACCGGTGCTGATTCATTTATGAAAGGTGGTTTGCACTATGATAATCAAAAACTCGCTGTTTCGAGTGCTGTTCAAGTAAAATTCGAAGGAAAAATTGTCAAAAGTATATGTATGTGTACGTATTTAGCTCGGGTTTGTGAATACATTTGGTGCTATTGATGCGATATATCGGTGGCCGAATATCTGCAATTTACACTGTAGTTTAAAGTAAAACAGATTATTTCGAATTCTTGGATAGGAATTTGATTTTGCTGATAGATTATTTGTTTTCGGCCCGTTGATCGAGTACGGTATCGATCGACAAATTACTAAATACACGCATGGTTCAGCTTCGGTTGTTATCAGTAGTAAAATGGGCATACTATTAAAACTAAAGTAAAAATTCAACTTTTAACCAAAAAGCCGAACTAATCGTTTGATCAATTGAAGATTTATGCGCGGAGGACAACAGTTTACATTTCCTTTGCAATTATCTCAGGAAATAATTCCGAGTGCTGTTTTCTATGCAACTGCAACGCCAATTATTGCATATTTCATTCTCGATCGACTCATCATTCGACCGTTTAATCGATCTGAACAAGAACGGTAAAGACTCGAGTCGATATTTTGAAGAATGATTTGTTCTTTGTTGTTTTAGACAACAGAAAAAACGCGAAGATGAAGCTCGAGAAAAACAAGCCGAACGTCGACGTGAAGCAATGAACGCTCAAGAAGTTCTTCAAGCACTTGTTGAACAAATTCGAGATCGAGAAGGTGCACAAGGTTTGATCATTATCGAAGCACGTTATGGTCATCTATCAACAACAACAACACACGACAATCCTCATCAAATTATCGACGTCACTGTTCCACTACAATCACTTGTCAAAGATTCAACATTAAAAATCCCGACAACTGTATCGAAAGCGAATCTAACTGGCTTCTATGATCCTTGTATAGGACAAGAAAAAACCTTGTTTATTAAATATTCATTTGGATCACAAATACATACAGTTCTATACAAAGATACAGAGCCTGTTGTCTTACCAAATCGAGGTAGAATCAATTGATTTTCAAATCGAAAATATTATTCGATTTCTTTGTTTGTTTTTAGAGCATTTAGTACAATGAAATGTTTCCTGATCCGTTTAGGTTGAATTTAGTTGTTTTTCTCTTTTTTTTTCAATAAAAAAACAGTAAAGCGGATTCGAAGGAGCAATTCTTGATAGAGAAAGAAAGAGTTAATGAAACATTAACAAAAACAAACGATCCTGACAGTAGGAGGAAATCTCCTGTGAAACATATTGATATGTTTATTCGAGATTTTTATCAATACAAAGTCAATATATATATGTATGTACAAGTTGCTGGACAGATTTGTTATCACGCCAATGCAGAAGCATTCGCAGGGGAAATTAGGCAAGAAAAAAATTCATTCACACTTTAGTCCGGAAATGTTGAAAGAAATCGATTGCAAATGGGTCATTATCGGTCATTTAGAACGATGAATTCTCTTTCATGAAAGGGCAAAAATTACAAAACGAAACTTGATTATACTCGAAATCTTAGCTTGAATTAATTTTCTTTCTCTATCAGATAAATATTTGCTGAGAAAAACAACAAAGTTATCTTATGTTGTGTCGATTAGATCTTAATACTCTTCACGTTGACGTATCATACATTTTTTAATCCATTGTTTTGATTATCAAATAGATATCGACAAAAACATGATAGCTGATTATTTCTCTGCGGCTAATAAATGAAATCGAAACACATTTTAACTTCAAACAATTTGCCTAGATCTTTCGTCTTTTCTGTTTTTTTTGTTTTCAATGATCATTCAAGCTTATCTTCAGCAATAAACTAATGCAATTCGTTGGCTTTTTCTCAGACATCTCGACAAGTCTATATCATTGCTAATCTTTTCAATAAACGATTTAAACAATTATCTCAAGTCAAGAAAATGACTGACACTTTCGTTAATCGATTTTCCTTCTTTCAAATAGGATAATGACTTGCTGAAAAAGAGGAGCTAATTGCTTACATCATACGAACGAAACACTCATATTCATTGTTTCGAAATCAAAGATGCATAGATCTCATCTGCTTACTAAATTCCTCTGTCATTTTCTTTTTTATTTTATTTGAAATCGCAGATGTTCATGTGAATATCACACCTGTAAATCGACACATTTCATGTTGTTTAGATTTGTCGTCGATCATAAAACAGACAAAAACAAAATTTCAATATGATTATACGCTTATAGCATACACATACATTCTCATCGTTGACTAAAGACAGAAAATCAAACTAACACACATGTTCATCAATACAGATGGCCAATAATTACAGCATATTTAATGATAAAATAATCTTTCGAATCGTCTTCACCTGCATGTCGAACATTAAGCAGCTATCAAAATTCATCTTTGTAAACAAACTTGTTGCAGATGTATTCGTATTTTGATTGTATTTTTCTTTCTTGTCTATTGACTTTTGATTTAAAATAAATGCGTATGCAATCGAATTTCAATGCATGACACATAACTATGAACGCCAAAGACATTTTAACGCATCTTCGAGAAAATTATCATTGAACCTGCTGTGTCAAATTGCATTGCAGGAGATCTCTTTTCATTTATCCAATTAGAACATTCAATTCACGCATTTTGTTCAATGATGATCATTCGATTACATGACTAACAATATGTAATCTATTTTCACGATGCTCATTCAATCAGAAATGGATAAAGATTGTTTTAATTAAAATTCTTCGTTGCGAGATGAATTTCACATCGAAAGCTAATGATTAGATCATCAAGTTTTCCATCGAGACTTTCTCGTCATTCGAACAAATCTATTCAGCAGGTGGTCTCAACAATTCAAATTGAAAACTTGTCTAAAATATCTCAAGAAGTCATTCATCAAAATTTTTTTCGAATGACGACATTTTTTGAATTCGTATGAAGTCATCGCAATCAAAGCAGAAACAGGTGATTATGTGCATAAGAATCATTTTCATTGTTTCGTTTCATCTTTTATTCGATTAATGATGAGTGATGTCATAAGTTTTTTGACTGAACATCGATCATCATTAAATATTAGCTTGTGGTAACACCTAGGCGTTTCTTTCTTTTTTCATTTGAACTTGTTTAAAACAACATAAAAAGATAGAATATTTCCGGATAATGAAGGAAATAGACGTTAGAACTTTTGATAAGATATTCTCATCGTATCTTTGAAATATTAAAAAAGAAACAAATAGCTTGTTCATATGATCAATCGAACGAACTCACAGTGTGAATTTTCAAAAAAACAAAACAGACATAGAAAAGACAAGAACGTTTCATTGATAAGATCAAATCGAATTGTTAGAAATTAGCTTGGATATTCCGATTGGTCGTATGTTTATGTTCATGTAATAAACGAAAACGAGAGAGAAAAAAGAGAAAGAAAAGAAACAACCTACGCGCATCAACGAAAGAGAAAGAGAGAGAGAGAGAAGAAAAAAAGAAGAAGAAGAGAGAAAAACATACATTCAAATATATATATATATATATAAATAGAGAGAAATCTAGACGAACTAACTAGTGTTTATTCACATAAAATCTGCCTCGTTATTCACTACCATTATGTACATCCATCCAACAAGTCAATCGACATCGTATTTTCTTCCAAATATGTTAACATCACTTGTGATCGAAAAATGTTCACTAGCTGTAAGTTTTACTGTTTTTTTTCAGTTTCGATAATATTATATTGTTTGATTTTAAAGGAAATTTCATCGAACAAAATCTATTCGAAAGCTGTTGGCGGACCTGTTTTGCATGCAAATTCAACTTCATCGATTTCACCTGAAATCAATCTTTCAACTGCAAATAACACTAAAACAAGCTCACAACGTTATAAAACCGAATTGTGTCGTTCATATCACGAAACTGGTTTATGTAAATATGGTGAAAAATGTCAATTTGCTCATGGTTATCACGAAATACGTTCGTTAAATCGACATCCAAAATACAAAACAGTACTTTGTCGTACATATCACTGTACTGGATATTGTAAGTTTCGAAAAACAACAAAACATTTTCATTCGATTTACTTGTTTTTATCATAAAGGTCCATACGGTCCACGATGTCATTTTCTTCATGATGAAGTCTCGGATAATTCGCCATCGACTTCAATATCTCCATCGTCATCATTTGGTAGTGATACTCGTTCATCGGTATCATCATCTCGTTCAATTTCACCGATGGAATCTCCTGTTCTCAATTCCGATGATTACCTTTTTCTTCCATCGTTTTTATTGAACAAATAGAAACGATTGTGTGTTGAACAACAAAACCAATCGATGTATCATAATTGAAAAACTGTTGAACTTATTTTTCTATTTATAAATATCACGTCTGTTGTATGTATAGCTCACATGTGATTTGTTTATTGTTATTAATTATATTATTATTATTTTTTTTTTGTTTGTTAACTGGAAATATCCGTGTCGAGATATCCGCAATTGTATGTGCGAAATGAAATGAATAATTTTCTCGTTTTTTTTTTAAATATCTATATTTTCTCTTTCTCGTTGTTATATGTATATGCACATTTGACATACATTGCTGTGTTTGATGATTTGAAAATAAAACAAAAGCACCCTCACACATACACGTATACATTTGAAATCTTTTTCGTTTTTTTTTGTCTGTCTCGTTTATTTCAAATCTACATTCAATTGCATGTTGTGTCAATGAAGTGGAAAGAAAAGACAAAAGAAAAAAATGTCTGTTTTACATAATAATGATCGATGAAGGAATATTAATGATATTCAATATTTGATTTGACTAAATAGATTAATTCAAACGGTAGAATGTCGTTACGTTTGATATATTCTTCAAAAAATACGATGCTTTTTTGGATAGAAATGTTATTATTTCTTCATTGATGCGTTAAGTTGTTAGCAATTCGAACTTGTTAAGTATGAAACATAAATATACATCTTGTCGTTTGATTTCAACCGTCAACAACAGTAGCTTACATAGATACGTATGTGTTTGATATCATTTTCACAACTGTCTATTTTTGTTTTATTCGAATGATGATCATATCGAATTTCTCGTTCTTTTTTTGTTGCAATGTCGAGAGATACTCGAAATACAAAGAAACAAGCTGATTCAAGTGTGTGAACGAATGAATGGCAAATACATATATAAACTTGTTACTGAACAATTCTCTTTGCTCGGATTGTTGGACAAATGATGCTGTCAAAAAAACAGAAAATAACAACAACAACAAAACCAATTCTCTCATCGCTACGCATCGTATACACGTCTCATCTTCTTCACACCATGAACAGGCAATTTCGTGCTGAGAAGAAAAATATTCGTTCATACAGACACACACAGCAGTAAATGAGATCAAATCAGACAATCGACTGGACAAAGACATTTTTGACGTATTTCTCTTAAATTGTTGCCTCATGCCTGCTGTGTTCGTCTTTTTCATGTGCTTTTAAACTAAAATGAACAATTCATTTCGTTTGTACGTGCGTATGCATGTGTGTGTTTCTCATATATTATTGAAGATTAGCTTCAAGTGTTTTCTTTTTCGTTCGTTGCCATCGACGTAACTATCTTGTTTGATGTTTGCAATATGTAACAGCTAATAAAAAACAACACAACAAGACAAATCACTATCAATCTAAATATTTATTGACAATTGTAAATCATCGAATGTGCTCAATAAAAGTTTCTCATGGTTATCGATTATCTGTCGAATTTGTTCCATATAAGTCGATGTTTTTAAACGAGCGTAGAATTCATGTAGAAAATAAATTTGTACCGGATTTAAAGCGTTTTGATTTGTTAATTGTTGAATATGACCGATCGATTGACAAACACGACAAAATCTTGGCAAACGAAATGGATAATGGAAAAATCTTTCAACGAATTTTTCTTGTTGATTCTTCTTAATTAAATAATCGTAGAGTAAATCCAACGAAACTATCATCATTTGATTTCGTCCGATTGAACTCATCGAATGTATAAAAAAATGACTCTGATTCGAACGAGATATATTTCGAATAATCGTATAGAGAAATTGCATGTAATCACTAATCGATCTCGGTATAAAATGTGCACGTATAGAATAGATGAGATGTTGCATTTCTGCTCGTTTGACTTGCATGGAATAATTATCGAGAATACGACGAGCTTTTCTCGATGAATGTTGCGTTCGAAATTCTCTCGATTCGCTGAGAGTAAGAATTGTATTGATATTTAGTTGAGAAAGATCGTTGAGGAAACTTTCAATTTGATTACAAATAAGTTCGTTTGTCATCGATGATGTATGTAGAACGAGTTCATTGTCCGATGATTGAAAAGACATACGTTCAATAGTTGTTCCATTGAAATTTCGAGAGAAATTTATCGAAATCAAACCGTAGATATAGAAGAAAATTAAAATCAATATCATAAATGAAAATAATAGTGTTGAAAATAGATGAAAACCGAGATTAATATAAATAATACATGAATGTAACGAAAGAAATAAAATCGAAATAATTGTTAAGATCGATGATGAGATAACGAGAATAATTAATGACAAAAATGGAATGTATGTCAAACGAAAACGACGTTCAATCCATGTTAATGAAAAAAGAAAGAGAAATATACTATTTAATGGTGGAAGTACAATTAAAAATTGAAGATAATGATGTGAATGTTGTGAGGCTAATGGAAATGTTATAATAGTGAGAAGAATTGAGAATATTGAAAATGTAAATGCAAATACTAAACTTGGAGATCGAAAAAGTAACATATCGATAATAAACAAAACAAAAAAACCGAAGAATATTAATAAGAATAAATCATTTTCGACGAAGTTTGATGTTTGTGTGTTTCTTTTTACTGTCAATTAAAAAACAAAATTTGTAATAGTGATATATTTTGTCTGTTGGTTTTCGTTTTCTTTCTGTTATCTAATCAATCAATTGACTTCATATGTCAATATGTACGGGAAAAAGAAAAAGAATAGAAATAGTTTGTTGTTGTTGTTGTTTCTTCGAACTATTTTGTATCTCGTCAGTTCTATTTGTTTCGACATATGCCTATCCAATTATGTAAATGAATGCACAAGATATTTCAAATTAGTTTTCTGTATCAAATCTTAAAACTCGAGTCATTAGATAAATCTAATCTTAATTAAGTATGTAAACCGGTGCACCTGTCAAAATAGACCGAGTTTAAAATAATAAATATGTCAAGAAAGAGCACGTCGTTTTTAGCTTGGGAACGAAATAATGAAGATGATCTCCGTACGAGGAACGTGACTTTTTTCAATAGGAAATGATAATTCTTCAAACTTCATTTTGACATGTATGGAGAGTTCCTTTTTTTTTAATTATTTAACATAAAAATAGAAAAGCAATATTATTTTCTATATCAGACAAAACTAGAAACTATTTGTATGTTGATTGAACGAATAAGAAATTGTTTTGAAAACGTTTTAAAATCTGTAAACCATTGCTTTCGTATTGATCAATACGTTCGTTATTGACAAACTGTTGTCGGTGTTGATCATTGTACATATATTCAAAAAAGAGTTCGTCACCTTGGAAAATAATCTGTTTAGCATAGATTCCAATTCGATAGTCGCCTAAAAGAGAGACAAACAAGTTCTCTAGTTGAACATATTGAATTTAATCGAGTTTACCATTGACAAATTTAAGTTTCGAAATACAATTCGGTTTCGATGAATGATTCGCAAAACTGAATGAAAAATAAAAAAATGTTCAATTTTGACTTTTCGATTTAATTTTACCGGATTTTATTTCCGAATTGTCTCGCATCGATACATCGTTCATCGTCCAAATCAAATAAATACGAACAAGCTTGTTTATCATAGAGTCGACCACGTCGATCAGCTTCTTCTTCAGAAATAATCTCGCCCGTATATTCACTGATTAAATCACCCGGATAGGCTACAGACGACGCAAGAAATACACCATAACCTGCCACTTGAAAAATGCAAAGATAAAACAAAAAATTCATTTCGATTTATTATTTTTTTTCTACCGTCGGATTCGGCAATTAGAATTTGTTTATGAAGTCGTCGTTGTAGGGAAATATTCGCGCATGAAATCTCGGTCGATTCATTTAACAAACGAGACGCTCCACATTTTTGACATAAATCCGGATCACATTCTCGATTTTGATCGTAACACAGACATCGACTGATCAAACACGAACTTCTACAACTACATCCAGGAAATCGATGCGAACAATCAATTGAACAATTACAAAATTTCTCACAGAACGTTCCGTTGCTGATACACGAACAATGTTCATTTGTTGGTAGACATGGACCATCGTGTGAACATGGCTGATAAATAGCTTTGCTATTATTTGTTGGATATTTTTTCATGTGAATGAGAAAGGCTCGTGTCGAACCATCGAGCATTTGACGGCGATAATTTTGCCGAATGAGAAATTTACTTGATGCACAATCGGATATTCGAGATAGGAGATATTGCCGATCAATTTGATAGTAATCGTAAAGATTTCGACATGTGTTCGGCGAGAATATGATTTGGCTCATGAGACAAAGATTACCATCGAGAAGAAAATAGAATAAACGAAAAAGATTTCGATCATTAAAAGTTCGTTGACGTCTTTTATCTTGAATATTTTCTTCTTTTTCGTCGTCACTTGAACACGAAGGTGATAATGAACGTTTTCGTGATTCATATGTATGTTTATAACATGTTGAACTACACGGAGATGCTTGATCAGTTGACGAAAGAGAAAATTCTCGAGCCAATGGTAGATATGCATATTTATCTCGATGTAATAAACAATTATATGTGTAACATCGAGGACAAAAACGTGAACACCATCGTTTGATGATGAAATCATCGATATCCATTTCAGATGTATCGAAAGTACGATTATGTGCAGTGATTTGATTTGCATATGTGACAAGTCGTGAACGAGAAGATGAATCACAATGATATCGAATAATTGCATCGATGATGTCATCATCGGTATAATCATGATAGATTTCATTTGTTCGAATTGTTTTATAGAGAATTTCTAATGATTGTTCATCGAGTTTTCTTTCTAAAATTATTCATAAATACGTCAATGAAATTGAAAAATACAAACAAAAAAACATACTACGTGTTCGATGAAATACTTGTGATTTTGTTTCTCGTGAAATTGAATTGATTATTCTTTGGCCATCATGATCGAATTCATCTCCGAGATACGGTATTGCAATTAGATTTCCTCGTGTTGCGAGATTTCTTGTTGTTGGAACATAGGCTATCGATTGTCGAGCGGATGTTAATGCAGGTAGAATAGTCGCATTTGTTGAAATTGTTTCTGTATTTTCTTCAATACCATCGGAGATTTCCACAGAAATAATTGAATTGTGAATATTATCTAAATTTGGCGAAGAGTTTTCTAGTGAAATAATAATCGGAGATGTAGGTGATTGTTGAACGAATGTTTTGAATAATTGACTGAAGAAGAATTTTAAGTAGGAAAATATATTGATTTAAAGGTCAAGGATCTTTCTTACTGAATAGTTTTTTCAGTGGATTCAGCAGTTTGATAATAAAGATTTTTATATTCTTTTTTAACAATCTTTCGAAGAATGCTAATCTTCTCCTCATCCATCGTTTATGCAATGATGAAAACGAAAACTAACTACTAATTGTCATTCTCTCGAACCATATTGGTTGGTTTTACTTCAATAGCTACGATGAAATTTATCCAAACGGTAGACACTGGATTTTCATACAAAGACAAAAAGACAAATCGGTCTATACTAGATTTATATTCGAACGATTGTTTCACATAGTTCATATTGTGATTCGAATGGCTATGTATGCAGACGCATTAAATCAAACATTTCCACGAATAACATCGAATACTGATGATGATCTCCATCGAACATTTCATACGCCATCAAATAATCACAATTTTGATCAACAATTTCTCTTTGACAATGCTTTTCATTCGATAACTTATCAACCACCAACAATATCCTGTCAACAAATAACTACCGAACATCTCGATCGTTTATGTTATTCACCAAAACCAGTGTTTTCTCCTCGTTTATCATTGAAAGATAAACAAACATTACAACTGCCAACATTGCCTAAAACACGCGTCAATCCATTTCGTGCATTTCTACTCGTCAATCGATTAACATCGAAAATTTTGAGTGTCAATCGACAAGCTTGTGAATATTTTTGGTATACAGAAAATGAATTGAAAAGTCAAACCATCGATCAATTAATTGTCGATGAAAAATCTTCAGCTGTTATTACGGATTCATTTCTCAATCAACAAAATGGACAAACGAAGATTCTCGCCGGAAAAATCGTTTCCATACGTTTAGGAACCGGTGAATACGCTCGATTTTCGCTATTTATTCAAGATCTCGATGAAGATCAATCGACATCATTGCGTTTCTATGGATTTGAGCCTATACATCTCATGCAAACGAAAGTTATTTGCAATCATCAAGGTTCAATTCTTTCAACAGATGATAACTTCTCGATTTTATTTCACAATACGATGATAAACAATCAATCATCACTTGAACATCGTCACATCGGAGATTTTCTTCCAACATTAAAAGATAAATCAAAATTGAAACATCTATTAGCTCATCGTACGTATCGTACAACCGGTTTACTTAACAATCAAAAGAATCTCTATATTCCATTGACAATAACAACATCGAAAGATACGAATGATAATCTTCAGTTAACTCTTTCGATTATGTCGAATATCAGCGGATTGATTATGTTAGATGAAACATATACAATCCGAGCGTATAATCCTTATTTTATACAATGTTTACTTGGTTATCGTTCGTTAGATTTAATAAATCATGTAAGTCTTTGTTTTTTCAAACAAAAGTAAAAAAAAAGCTACTTTGTTTTTATTCAGCATATCAGTGAAATTATACCGGAATTAACTAGTAATAATAATAATCAATCGAACAATCTTTCAATTAGTGTGAATACAGAGAATCTTTCTTGTCAATCATTAGCTGATGATGATGATGATGCAAGTGTTAGTGATGGTTCATCAAATACATTGAATGAATCATCGATAAATACAACTCCTCAATCATCAAAAAGAGTTTTCAATTCATTAGAAAATCAAATATCAAATGATAAATCACAAACAAATTTTCCTCAACCGATTGATAAACGATTGACAAATACGAATGTAACAGGCTTTAAAACAACATCAACACCCGTTGCTAAAACAACGAATAAATCAGATATTCAAGTCGATTCCGATGAACAAACAGGTTGATTTGCAAGTTCTTTTTTTCTATCTTTTGTTTTTCTTCGAATTTCGAATCTTTCAGTTTTTCTTCAAACAATTGCTAAACATAAAAATGGCACATCGATTGCTGTCACCTATTCTCTCAATCGTCTCGATCTATCCGATGGTACATACCGTTATTGTATGTGGTTATCACGTGACAATACTGATCCACATTTAATCGAAATGCAGAAAAGTTCGAATATCAATCAATCGATGAATAACATCGATGAATCGAATCTTTCGATATTTAATAATTCTCTTTCGATACATGATAATCAAACATTCGATTCGAAATATGTTATTACTCGACAACGAGGTCGAGGTGGATACGGACAAGTTTATCTTGGCCATGAGAAAGGCAATGAAACGAATAAAGTTGTAATTAAATTCATTAAAAAAACTAAAGTTAAACTTCATCGATATGTTGAAAGTTTTGAATCGAAAAAAAAGATTCTCTTCGAAGTTGCCATACTCAAACAATTAAAACATCCGAATATCGTCGAAGTAAGACAGCAATCGATTGATTACAAGAAAACCAACTGCATTTTTTTTTCTTCTAATAATTAGATTCTCGATGCGTTTGATACGGATAGTTATGTGCAAATGATCATGCCTTTACATGGCCGAGGTATTGATTTGTATGAATTCGTTGAAAAAGGCGCACGAATTGATGAACCATTAGCAAGTTACATCTTCCGTCAGGTAAATATTGAATATCAAATGTTTGTTTTTTGAATGAAATTTTTGTAGATTATTAATGCTGTTAGTTATTTGCATGAAAATAATATTGCACATCAAGATATCAAAGATGAAAATGTGATTATCAATGAACAATTTCATATAAAATTAATTGATTTTGGTAGAAAGATTGGATTTGATTTGCTATTTGTGAGGGTTGACACAATTATTTTTAGGCTCGGCAATTTCGATTACGAAACCAGATATGTACACGAATAATTTCGGTGGTACAACAGAGTTCTGTTGTCCAGAATTTTTTCAAACCGGAAGGTTTGTTCGATAAACAAAGTTCTTTCTATTTTCTTTTTCATTCATCACAATTGTCGATAGTTGTCAACCATATCAAGCTGATATTTGGGCTATGATTGTGACTTTATTCGTGATTATCTTTCGTCGATATCCATTTCTCAATCCCGATGAAATCAAACGATGTCAATTGGATTTTATCTTTCTTCAATCGCGTACATCCGACGAACTCTACGATCTCTTTCGATCGACACTCATTCGTCAGCCATATCATCGTTTGACTATGAATGAAATTCGTAATCATGAATGGGTTCAACAACCGTTTCATTCCGAATTCTATTCATGGCATATTGTCACACAAAATTCACTTGGTTAGATCATTTTATTTGTTGTTGTTGTTTGTCGTTGAAATTTGATTTGTCTTTTTTTTTTTATAGAAGAAACATTTTTAACAGGAAATCATTTAGCAAGTAATGGCGATGAGGAGAATAGTAATGATCATTCATTCGCTAGTTTAACACGTCAAATACAAAGTCAATTTCATTTGTTCGATAAGACAAAAAATGAAAATTCATCAGATAAGAATAATCTTTTTGCTTATTTAAATTGTAAACATGCATCAATATGAAAAAAACGAATATAAATCTCTTTTTTTTTGCCTTCTTCTTTTTGTTTTTGTCAGATAGATTCTCTTATGTCAGATAATGTGTAATAATTCTCTTTTTTTGATGTCTATTTGTTGTATTTAATCAGAAATAGTTCGATTACATCGATAGAAATTCTATTTCTCTTTCTTTCTTCATTTTTTTGGTTATGAATAAATATGAAATTAAGTACTCTCCAATTCTTTTGACATTTACCAACTGTCTATTGAAGTGATATTAATTGTGGATCATTAGTTTAGTGAACATTAGATGATAATTCATCGTTTAGGAATTTGTTTATAGGATAGACGACAGCAGGAGAGAATATTTAGATGCTGTTTATATCGAAAGTATGGATAAACATTAGAACAGCTGGTAACTATTGGATATGTACAAATTACAATGGATTGTGTTATTGAGTTATTTTTTATATTTGAATGTTCAAAGTCAAGGTAATTCGATTTTACTTTACGCGAAAACAAAGAACAAAAAAAACATTTTCGTTTTGTTTTTTTTAAGAATTTGATTTTACTGCAAAGGAAAATAATTCAACGATTGAAGATTCATTACCAATCTGGACAAATGAACAAATGCTCGTGTGTTTAATAAGTGTTTCACTAGGAACATGTTTGTTTTTCGTTACTTTTATTGTACCAATAACGATAATTATTCATCGATCACGATGTAATAAAGATCGTTTTGATTTACGTGAATTACGACGTATGAGTGATTTTGTTTGAATATGAAAAATAAATGTGTGTCATAAAAAAAAACGAAAGATGATGTCAGCAAATTTGCGGTCGTTATCTAAGCCTTGAAGATAACAATATCTCGAGTTGAATTTTGTATCATCATATTCATTTTATTTCTAATCTCAAAAAACGAAACATATGAGATCTTAAGTTGATTCTGTTTATTTAGATATAAAAAAAAAGAAAAGCGACGAATTTCTGTTTGTTGAATATGCAGATCTTACAATTATTCGTTCTCGGTGTAATCACACTGCCGTTATTGATCGATGGTTTACCGTTTTTTCTTCGTGGTCGACCGCGTGGTGGTATGCTTGGCTCGCCCAAACGTCGTTCTCATTCGTTAAACAGTGAAATCAGCGGTCCCAGTGATGAACTTTGGTATACACAACAATTAGATCATTTCAATCCAGCTGATACACGAACATGGAAACAGAGATATTTCGTTAATGATCTACATTGGAAAAAAGATGGTCCAGTTTTTATTCAAATCGGTGGCGAAGGTCCAGCTGATCCTATTTGGATGACTGAAGGTCAATGGATAAACTATGCTCAAACACATGGAGCTATTTGTGTCATGCTTGAACATCGTTTTTATGGCAAAAGTCATCCAACTGAGTATGTGTTGATTGAGGTAAACTTGTTGAGTTACGTATATTGTTTTTCAGAGATCTCAGCGTCGATAATTTGAGATATCTATCAAGTGAACAAGCTCTCGCTGATTTAGCTACATTCAGAGAATTTTTTAATAATCAATATAAAATATCAGCAAATACAAAATGGATTTCATTTGGCGGATCGTATCCTGGTAGAAAACAGAAATCATTTTCATCATGATCTCAATTGACCTATTCTAGGTTCATTATCTGCTTGGTTCCGTTTGAAATATCCACATCTCGTCTACGGAGCTATTTCAGCCAGTAGTCCAATGACTGCTTTGACTGATTTTCGAGAATATTTAGTTGTCGTTCGAAATTCACTTGCAACATACAGTGAAAAATGTAATCAAGCTATTAGCAGTGCTATTGAAGAAATGCAACATATGATCACAGTACCAACTGGTCGAACTGAATTGAAAAACGATTTTCGGTAAAAAAAAACAATTGAAAAAAATTAGTTTTATATTTTCCTTTTGGATGAATTAGTTTGTGTGATCCAATTGAAACACAAGATGATGTTGATAATTTCTTTGGTACAGTCACTGGTAATTTCGAAGGTGTTGTTCAATACAACAAAGATAACCGTCAATTCGAAGTACATCGATTCGTTTCTTATTGAAATTGATGTCTTATTTTTTGTAATTCAGGGTGCTCGAGGAACAAATATTACAATCGACGTTGTCTGCAAGGCCATGCTTAACGAAAGTCAACCAAATATTATTCAACGTATGGTCGATGTCAATAATATGTTACTTCAAGCATACGATCAAAAATGTCTCGATGCTGGTTATAGAAGCATGATCAATCAATTACGAGATATCTCATGGAATGCATCGGCATCCGAAGGCGGCCGACAATGGACCTATCAAACATGTGTCGAATTCGGATTCTTTCAATCATCGAACGATTCTCAACAACCATTTGGAAATAATTTTCCCGTTGAGTAAGATCATTTTTGATGATCGTCATCGAATTCGATCGGTTTGTTTGTTTTTTTTTGTTGTAGATTTTTTGTCAAACAATGTGCTGATATCTACGGACCAAAATTCGATCAAATTCTTCTCGAACGAGGTATCAATTTTACAAATGAATACTATGGTGCTGAGAAATTCGCCGGTACACGAGTTGTTTTCGTCAATGGCGCTATCGATCCTTGGCATGCATTGAGTTTCACCAAAGATCCGCCGAATAACAACACAGCGATCTTCTTACAAACGACAGCTCATTGTGCTGATATGTATCCTGATTCGGCATCGGATCCCGAAGAATTAAAACAAGCTCGACAAAAAATCAACAGCATTATTGGTCAATGGTTACAAGAATAAACCATCGAGATGACTTATTTTCATTCATTCTTTTTATTTCATCATAATAAAACATTATTTTTCTTTCCTAACCAAGAAATATCCTAATTATTCGAGATAATGTTTCTCTGAAGGTTGTATAAACATATTAATGCTAATCAAAATAGAAACCAGTGTCTGTTATCTCACAGCACTTCAAAGAGTGACCTCTATGATTAAATTAAGTCGTTGATATCGACAATTCGATCGATTTATTCGAAGAAATTTAATAAAAAATAATCGTTTAAAAATCTTCTTCGAAAAAATCATGAAAAATTTTCATTATTCGTGGGTTAATGAGGTTGGACTCAATGTTCTGAATGATCCATCACAATGACAGTAATATCGACGAATCGATGAACGAGACAATCTACATTATATATTATACAAGACATTCATTCAATAGCACGCATACAAAACGTAAATAGATTCCGTTGAAACAAAACTGCAATTCACTGTTTCTTGTTTAGGAATGAAGATATGGAACACGAAACTTTACAACGCCGATCGATGGCTACAATGAAAACTATGGGTTAGTGTTTATCTTTTTTCTAAATTTTCTCGAAAATCAATTTGTGTTTCTTTTCAGGTGTAAATACATATTCACAGATAGTCTCAGCATTTCGAGCTCAAGGTGATTTAACCGATGAAAAATTAGATATTCTACCTGTTTTACAAAATGCATTTGGCATCAGTCGAGAACGGCATACAGCCGAAATCAAACGTGCACTTTACGATGAACAGTTATCAGAAATAGCTTCCAGGTTCGTAAAAAGAATCTTTTTAATATTCTCATTCATTTGATATTTGTGTTCAGTGTGAATCCATCGTCGAATACGACGAATTGGGAAGCCGAAGCCAATTATGCATTTCCAACAGTAGTTCATCGACCTCCAAATACCGACTCTGTTCGATTAGCTGAAGAAATTCTGCAAACAACTCCACCGACAATGATCATTCAACATTCGAAACCAACACAAACAACCAAACTAAGTACGACAATAAAAATCATTTTATTTTCTTACTCGGATTGTTCATTTAGATCGTGATCTACAAAAACTTGTTCGTGATGAATTAAAACACGACGGAATTATCAATGCAACTCAACCACAATCGAATATAAACATAAACAAATTTACTCTACCGAATTTCACTAACAATGATATTCAAGGTAAATCAAAATTTATTCTTTCTAGTTTTCGGTTAAATCAAATCAAATTTCGTTTAGGCTCAAAAGTTATTCGTTTAGTTCGTGCAAAACAAGCACCTAAACGTAAGACTAATTTAGACACATTAATCGAAGTTGTTCAACGAGAATTACTTCGTGTAAATAATCAAAATTCATCTCATTCACCACCTGAATCTCGTTCGATTTCGTCGACAAAACGTTCGATCGTTTTTCCCACAAATCAATCGAATCATTCGTTTAAACTTACACGTAAACGAGGAACGACAAATTTCAATCACACGAAAAAATCACTATCATATCAACAACGTCACACATCAGTCAATCATGCCGATGACGAATTCGAAACATCATTCGATGAAACTCCGACAGGTCCTGAAAATATCGATGAAATCGTTCGAGAAACAGTCGATAGATTAGTGGCAATGACACTACTTAGTACAGCGCCATATGTTGTGAATATGTTAACAACTATTCCAACAAATACAGATTCAACATCTGTATCAACAAATGTAAGTCATTGGATCGAAGAAAATCATCATTTTATTTGTTAATTTAGAATTATAAATCGCAAATGAAAACAGATTTTACAATTGATCGACGAAATTCGCCTTCGCAAACATCGCCACTTAAACCTCAACAACAAATCCATCATCCACAATTGATTCTTCAATCGACACCGACGACCACAAATACGAATTCAGCAGTTTTTGTCACGCCACGTATTCTCAATTTTCAAACAGTCGTTCCAAAACCAACAACAAATATTCAAATCGGCAATACGAAAATCATTCTCGTTTCTCCATCAACAACATCGTCAACTCCACAAACAACTTCACTTGCAAATAATTCTGTTAAATTAGTTAAATTCACAACGAACAATTCTCAAATGCCGTCGACAACAGTCTCAACGAATTCGAATACATTAACATTACCCAAAAATCTTCAAATTGTCATTCCATCACAAACACCATCGTCGATTCAATTGACACGAACGAATCACGATGAAACTACGAAACCAATTTCAACAGCATTTCGACCAGTAACAACTGTACCAGTTGGATTAAAAACCTGTGCACTTGACCATATACCTCAAGCTGCACAAGAAGTCACTATATCAGCATCGCCAACACCATCACCACCACTAACAACAACAACAACAACAAATACAAATGAACTTCATCAACAAACAACAACAACAACAACACTAGGTTGAATTTATTTTTGAAAAACAAATTCGAATTCAAGTTGAAATTTCGATTCTAGATCCTAGTTCTTTATCAAATCAAGATGAAACAATCAAATCTGTTTCTGTTAATTTTCCCACTCAATCTTCTCAAATTCCACGGCCAACATCAACTCACGGTCCCATGATCTTTCGAATGACATCTGTCAATCCCAGTAAATCTTTCTTTCAAAAACCAATCTCTCTCTCTCCTACATAAATTCTTCTCTTAGACGTTCCTGTTTTTCGTGTACGTGCTACAGCACCAACCACTTCACCTACAGTCATGAATAAGTCCATTAAAACCGAGGCAAAACCAATTTCAATCACACCTGCAACTAACATATGCTACGAACCAAAACCAACTCATTCAACACAAGCATCGAGTGGTCCTGTGTCCGTACTTGCATGTTTTAAAACAACAAAAAAACGGAATAGAGAACGAGCTATCATGCCTCGTCCGAGTACCAATGAAAGCACAGAGATTTCTTCGAACAATTCGAATTCATCATTAATTGTCAATAATGAGTATCTCAATACAACGAGTTTATCATCGGTTAATTCTGATGAAATCAATCAAGAACAAATCATGAGCGATTTAGCAATGATATCGAATACGATACGAACGAATCCGAAGAATTCCAACGAAGATAAACGATTGTTCGATGATGTCGAAGAAGATGACGGCGAAGAGAATTGGCTAATCGAAACAGAAAAGTAAACAAAATGAAGAATTATCTATCACTGTTTGTTTTTGTTGTAGTTTTTTTAAAAATCTTTTCGATAAAGAATATTTTCAAATACTCGATTCTAATGATCAACAGTTCATACGAACAAAATTCGATTTTATTCAAACAAATCTTCTTGTATGTTTTTCCATTGTTCTTATACAAAATTCTTATTGTTCTTTTTATTAGAACGGCAATATTCCATCGAAAACTGAATTGATCCAGTCAATTCTTCAATTCAAACCTGAACAAGCCAACGAAAATCTTAATCAATTTTTTACAAATATCGAATATGATTTATCGAAAACTTCATCGGATTCAGTAAGTTTTCTGGCATTTATCATCATCGATACGAAGTCATTTATCTTTTTCATTTAGAAACGTGTGCGACAACAATAGTTTGTGCTCTTATTCAATCAATCATTTTAGTCTCTACTTCGTTCTTTTGTACATAGACATGTTGTGTACATTCTTCTTCTTTACTCGAAGAATTTATTTTTTTGTTTGTTGCTGCAATTGACATAAGAAAGAAGAAAAACAAAAGCGAATGCTCCAGTTGTGTGTGTTTTTTTTGTCTCTTTCGACGAATACGAAGTGATAATTTGTACAAGAAGAAAAGAAACAAGGACGATGATTTCTTTCTCGTTTGTGAATTTTGTTTGTTTTATTTTATCATTTTTTTTCTCTTTTTTTCTCTCTGTTGAGTGAAAAGATAAAATTATCAGTTGACTTAGTTTGATAGATTGTTCATATGTTTATTTAAAAAAGAAAAAGAAAAGAAACAAATCTTCAAAAATTCTTCTCTCTTTCTTTAGTTGATTGATATGCCTAAGAATTTTTCCAGCGTAGGTAAAGAATGTCATGACTGCGGTCAACATGGTAAGACTCGAGTGATATGAAGTGAACTGAATATTAGGATTTTGTTTGCTGTGATGCATCGTGTTGAATGCGAAAAATAATATTGAATATTATTCTTTCTATGTTTTTCATCAGGTCCAGAATGGTGTTCCATGAATCACGGGATACTTCTTTGTGATGATTGTTGTAGTGTACATTTAAGTCTTGGCAGACATATATCACAAATAAAATCATTTCAACGAAGTCTTTGGTCAGCGAGTCAAATCAATGTAGAAAAAACGTGTTTTTTTCTCTTCTCCAGACAAATAGATTGTTGTTGTTTTTTTTGTTCGTAATTAGTTAATTAATGAATTAAGTTCGAATGGAGCGAATTTAATATGGGAATATAGTCTACGAGATCCACAGAATAAAACAACGAAGAAAAAGCCATTAGCAAAAGATTCACTACCGTAAATAGTTGAATTTTTAAAATACAAAGAAATATTCGCTTTGTTTTTGTGAAGAATTAAAGCAGAATTTATACGTGCTAAGTATCTCCACATGGCATTTATCAATCGAATAAAAGATGAAGTCAATGGTACATTTGAAGATTTAAATTTAGTAAATACGAACTTATTGTTGATTGACTGTAGTAAAGTTCTTTTTGCTTTATTTTCAAGCAATTACATTCGATTGTTCGAACGGATAATGTCATTACGTGTTTGAGATTTTTATCACAAGGTGCAGATCCAAATTTTCGAAATCCGGTATGATATTCAATCGAGAAGATGCTTGTTTCTAAATATAGATTCATCCTAGGAAACTGGAACATCTTCAATTCATGTTGCTGCTAGTCGAGGTCAAATCGATCAAATTGAAGTACAATTTCTCTTTAACAAATTCATTGATTTCTCTAAATCATCTTTCAGCTCCTTTGTATCTATGGCGGTGATCCAGCAACTGCAGATGCTGCTGGTATTTCTCCTGAAGAACACGCCAGGTAATTCATTCATCAATAAAAAACGCCACAGATCGAAAGATTCATTTTAGAACGAATGGATACAATGAATTAGCTGATCGATTAATCGAACTACAATATGAATTAACCGATCGTTTGATTTGTTTTCTTGGAAGCAAACGACCTGACCATAAAAACGAACCGCATATTGTCCTGCCCGAATTCAATGACAAGTAAACTGAAGCCTGAGGAACTCTTTGAGTTTTTTGTTTCATTTTAGTTTGAATAAATCCGATCAAATATGTTTCGCTCGGCAAAAACTTCAACAAGTAAAACAAAATCAATCTCAGAATTATTTTCATTTTTTCTTTGCTATCTTAGTTATCAGACACACTTCTCGAAGATTTAGCCATGGACGTATTCGACGAGATTGACAGACGAGACTTGAAATCTAGTAAATAGACATTCTTTAACTAGTTTTACTTCATCAATCGTTTTCTTTCAATTCAGTTTGGCATGCTCAAGTGGACAAATCTCGATTAAGTCTTCATGTTGTGCCGTTTCTACCCGTTAATTCATCATTTTCAGCAACACGAAATCAAGTAATCGTCGTTTTATCTTTTGTTGTCATTTCTAATCCGATTCATTGTTCAGGGTCGACAAAAACTTGCACGATACGGTGACAAAGAATTTCAGAATTTCGTCTACGATATTCTCATTGAAATCTCTCGACGATATCGAATCCTTTCGGTTTCATCTCCGACTAAACGTATTCGAATTCGACTTCTTCTTGTTTCTATGTTTGATCTTGTTTTTTTGTTTGAAATAGCGTTCGAGAAGAATGATTCGACAACGGCACTGATCAATGCATTTATCGATTCGGATGATGATAATTTCTATGATAAAGTTGCATCAGACGATGATTATTCACCGACTGATCCACAAAAACGAGTGAAAACAACAAGAAAATCACGAAAAATTCTTCCAACAACAAATGGTTTTGCCTCGAACGAAATGAAAACAGAACCAGCACCGACTGATCTCAGATCTCGTTTGGCAAATACCGAACTGCAAGTGAAATATCTCGCTTGTGCACATATCGATTTAAAAAACGAACTTGCTGTTCTCCATCAAATGGTACTTCGAAGATGTTCTCAAATGAAATACGTCAATTTCTTTTTCTTCAATTAGATTCAACGTTTACTCGATGAAAATCTTTCGAATAAATTCAATCATCAAACACTTCAAATTTTCAATGAAATTCCTTCTCAGCAGACGTTCGACAATTTCAGCGATAAATCAAGTCCATTCATTGAAAGTGACTATGATAACACAGCACTTTTCGAAGAAGCCGAAAAGTAAAAAACATTTTTCACTAATTCATAAGTTCGAACTGCTTTTTCTTCTAATTAGACGAAGATCGTTAATTCGAACATACGATCGACCGTAAGTTACTATTTTTTTTCATTCGTTTTGATTGAAACCGAATGGATTTTAGATTAAGTCGTAGTCTGCAAAGATTTCCTCAAATCTACGAGAATTCATTCGAAGATTTTCGTTCGAATCGTTCGTCGACACTTCGAACGCGAAGCTCGCCACACGAAAATATTCCCATCACGATCAGTCGATCTCGTTCCTATTCAGCTAGTCAAAATCAAACTCTAACAACACCGACACTCATACGTAACAATTCCTATCAACAATTCAATGTCAATTATGATATCGATCGACGTACGAGAAAAATTACACAACGTATCGCTGAACTATTTGCTTTGATTCAAGAGAATCGATCAGATCAGTATGAATAACGAAGAACTTTCGAAATAACAATCGAATTTGTTTTTTTTTAGATATTTATTTCATGCTGAATTAATTAATAATTCAGTTCAAGATATGATTCAGATATCGGAACGGGTAAATTGAATTGAACTCTTCGACGAGAATTTGAGTTTTGATTTTTAGATGAAATTTAATGATGATATTCGAGCGAATTTGAATATGTTAACAACCAGCAGTCGAGAACTTTTACTTCATACGAATTTCAAAGAGAGATATCCAGCAATACAAAGTCAATATCTCATCGATGATTGTTATAGTATTGCATTGGCAACACGAAATCTCTTGAGTTTATATGATAAAATCTAGATTTGGTCTTTCGAATTTAATCGATTATCTTAGTTTATCGTTGTGTTTTTCTTTTTAATCGACAACCGAAGTATTTAGTTGGTTTTTTTTTCTTCTTTTTTTGAATAACAATAATTATTATTAATAAATCTCTAAATCATATTCATAAAACGTCTATTTTTGTTAATTCTCTTAAGTTGGACTTGGGCACAGCTATTTCTAGATAAGATTGACGTCAAAACTCAACGACTATTTAGATAAAAAATCTTCTCATTTTTCTATAATAATAATAATAACAAACATGCTCTCAAGGTTTCAAATAAAATTTTATCAACTTATTCATTCTCTCACTCATTTCTCATTATAGGCCTCGAACAAAATCCTTCACGGATCATTTTGACATAATAAAAAGTTGAGCGTTTTTTTTTTCTTGGACAGGACAACACATGTATTTTATTTCAACGAAAGACACACACGTATACAAACAAACAAATTAATAATAAGACTTTACTACTATGTTGTAGAAGGTCTGACTCCATGAACAATCTGACTTTAGTCACAAAGTATCGCCAAATCCGAGAACAACATAGGAAAGACAATGCATGAAGAGAAAGAAGAAGAAAGGAAGACGAAAAGAGAACATGAACGCACAATGGCACACAGACAGACATACACCGAAAACACATAGGAAACACCGTGTATCGCAAGATCGAAAAAAAAACGGAAAAAAAGAAAAATACAGAAAACATAGATTTTCTTCTTAATTCGTTTTTTTTGGATAAATATATAGAAATCATTTTTTTTCTTAATTCTCTCTCTATCTCACGGTCGCTTTCAGATTGTAATTTCCATTTTTTTTTCGTACAAAATTTACAATGCATCACAGTCGAGTGAGAAAAAAAGATTCGAAGAAAAAAAAATCACGCACACGAGAAACAAAACAGCGGAGAGAAAAACAAAAGGCAACTTTTTTTCTACATGTGATTATAATAAATTAATAATGTCAAACAGAATTTTTCACTGTTATCAGTCGATCAGGCGAACTCGGTTTTCGTAAAACAACAACACAAGAACTAATTCTAATCGTGCTTAAGAATGCATCGAATGAAAATTTCAAACAGAAAAAATGACGAAACACACAAAAACATCGAGAGAAAAAAAACGGACTAGAAGTGACTCTTGTTGTTGTCTTCTCGACTGATAAATATTGACGATGGTAAAATGATTGTGGACGGTACACACACGCATACATACAAACATGAAACATTGAGAAAGAAATAGACTATTGCAATATCTTTGTCTTGAAAATCGAGAGAGAGAGAGAGAGATAGAAGAGAATATGAGTAGAAAAGAAAAGAAAGCCATAGAAACAAAACGGATCACCGTCCTCGTCATCGACAGAGACACACACATTGAGGCTCAGCCGTATGTACAAAATACTGCTTTGCTATGCTCAACACACACTAAATACATCATTTACATAAGATTGCGTGAGAGACAAAGCATTACTGTACAGAAACAAGAAGAGAAACGAGAAAGAACCATACGGGCTATTTTTGACGAGGAAGGCGAAAGTTGTTGTGAGAAGAAGATAGTCATTCTCAAAAGAAGATGAAGAAGAAGAACAAAATACGAAGAAGAGAAAAGAAAAACGAAAGATATTGATTACGATGAGGTCGAATGTATGTTATATTGGTATTGTTTTTTGTTTCGACAGAAAATAAGACGAAAAACAAAGAGAAAGAAGAAGAACACACTTGCCTTCGGCTTGGCTTTTTCGTTTGTTTTGTGTGGTAAAACTTAAGCTTTGATAGAAATATATTGTGTTGGAAATTTTTGATATGAATTTGTTGATGGCGAATAATATGGACTATAAAAACCTTGATTATTTGTTGTATAATAACATGTTCGAGAAAGATTGGCTTTCGGTTTAATTGGTGTTCGAGAAATATTTAAATTCATATCTTTATCTTTTTCTTCTTCTTGTTGTTGTTGTTTAACCGGTTCATTATCAATAGAAGGCGTTGATAATGGTAAATACCATGATTCAGGTGGTTTTGGCAATGATGAACATTCAGGTGGATCTGCATAAGTATCCGTATAAAATAATGGCACAGCTGGTAATGAACTAGCGGACATGGCAGTTGGCGATGTTGTATTCGAATAATAATGATAATGATAATGATTGTTTGAGTTATTGTTATTATTATACATTCTCGGATAAGATGATGCCATACTACTAGTTGATCTCATCCGACCATTATTATTGAGATTTGCAACGGGTATTGAATGCGAATGTTTCAAACGTTGTTGTTGTTTAATTGGTGATTTACGATTGTTCATATTCATATTTGGCATGATGATATGTGTTATTCAATGTCGGTTGGAACGACGAAAAGAAACGAACACAAAAAACAAAACACAGAGAAAGAGAGGAGAAAGAAAGAGAGAATATCTAAAATAGAAGAAAAATTATAATTAATCGAAGTAAAAATCATCGAATCCAGTGATTATTCACTGACAAAAGGTAAAACAACGATTCACCGGTATTTATGCTCGTTTGTGATGATGAAAAGAAGAAAAAAAACGAGAATCTAAGCGGGTTGAGAAGGGTTTACCATCCATAGACAAAAAAAAAGTGACGACAGACAAACAGAAAGGCTCGATGCAACACGCGCCCCTCTACTATATTTTCTATTGGCCGATGAAAAAAAAACGAGAGAAGAGAAAAGGGAGAATAGAAAAGAAACTTGCTTACATACACAGACAACAACGATCGAGGCAGAATAGTGTTCGTATTAACGTCAAAACTAATGCTGTCGATGCATGCGTCAGAAAAGAAAAATAGCTGAATGTAGGCGCGAGAAGACAAAAAACGGAAGAACGATGAAAAAAAGAGCCCCTCATACAAGACATTCCGTTCTTTTTTTGTTGCCTACGACCACCCTACTTCTTCGATTTGTATTTTCTCAATGCTTGATGTTGATGACGACTATTATCAAATACTCAATGGGTCTTTTGCGCAGCTGCTTGCTTAACAAAAAAAAGAGAGAGAGAAACAACATCAAACTACAGTAATAAATATTTTGTATTGTTAATACGCACAGCTTGGATAATATTAAAAAAAGATTAAAGAACCCAGCGTACACGATGTCAAGTCAACTTGTGAAAAAGAACTATTTTTCTTTCTCAACACCCACGATATTTCATATTTGCTCTATTTCTGATAAGAGATGAATTACCGGTGAATGTTTCTCATAGGTTTTGTGGTTATCAATTTCGAGAGAGAAGAAGAAAAAAAACTTTCAGTTACATGACCTGTTACCTTGTGATTGTGTTCGATATAATGTATGTTTGTGCATGCAAATGAAGAATGTTGACCTTCTCCATCTCTCTCTTTTTCTCATTCTCTCGCTTGGACATATGGACGGAGAGAGAAAGAAAGAGTTCAAATGAAGAAAAAAAAGGAAGATATTGCTCGTTCACTCTCGTGCGTTCACATAGGACACACAAATCTCTCTCTATATATATACAGTGTATAATGAGTTTCTCTATTTCTCTCTCGCTCTCATTTTTTCTTTCTTTCTTTTTTTTTCTGTCCAGAATGTTCTCTATCCTAATCAACTTGATACGTCGTGTGTTCGCACTAACCGACGGATGCAGCGAACAAACAAAAAATCACGTCCAGCACACTACTTACTACGATATGTTTGATAAACATCGGATTGAAAAGAGAAATAAATAACACGAATAAGAAGAAAAAAAGAATTCTTTCGAGAAGGCTGCTGCTTAGTTACATAAACACATGATTGGTTCGTTCATATTTATCGGATAAATAGTATTTGGCTGACAAAAAACAGGCAAAACTAATGGCTCAAAAACCATCTGTAAATCTAACTGATGGTGGCTTATGGAATACACGAAGGCCACAACACAGTACGGAAACAACGAGATTACTGAAAAGTAATACGCAATAAAATATCTTGAGCAAAAGAGCACGTAATTAAGTTACTAATCTTGATTCTATCTGTCTATCTAGCGCTTATCAATGAATCTCGTATCAATAATTTTCAACATTCTCAACTGACAAGTAATATGCTACGTAAGCGCGAGAGACAGATATGAAAAACATAGTAAATCTGATTATGAAATAATGAATTCATATAGGTGGCTCGTCATTATCAACAAAATCTGAAATATCATCGACTAAACCTGCTCGTTCATCGAAGTAGAAAAACAAAATCTTTATGCGTCGTTGAATTACAACGGACGAGAAGAAACTAACTTTGTCTTTCTAGAACATTCCCTAAGACAGGATTGCGCACATATAATGATATTGTTAAATCAGGTGCATACGAACAACCGAATTATCAACCGAAACCTATGAGTACTTTTGAAAATCAATTTCGAAATTTGTCTTTAATTATTTTTCTTCGATATTAGAAAGTCGAACTGACCAAGAAAAAGATCGTCTTGCAAATCTAATGGCTTATGGTCGAGATCCGATGAAATTCGTTGCACAAACAACAAACTCTTCGTCATTACCTCGACAAATCGATCGATTCGATGAATGTAATTTTGCACTAGATACACGAGTCAAAAATATGTCATTTGCACATCATTTAGTGGTCGATGAAGTCGAACAACGAAAGAAATTTCTCGATCAAATGACAGCACTTGGAAAACGTAAAGACTATCAAGAAGTGATTATGATTGAAATTGCTGATGTTCGTTCGTCTATGCAAAGTTTTTCTTCAAAATAATTGAATCGATTTTCTAGAAAGTCCGTGAAATGGAACTCATCGATCGACAACGTTCGAAAGCATTAGAGAAACGTTTGAAAGATTCGGTCTAAACAATTCTGTTTCGAATTCTTCTAAAATATTCATGATACTATTCATATTCATGAATATAAATAAGGTTTCTCGTCCCCGATAGAAAGACTATTTTTATATTCAACTTCGAAATTTGATTTTCTTTTTTTTTGTTGTTGTTACAATATTTGTACTTTGCTCTACAGGAAAAATTTGTTTGTAGAGAAAATAAATAGGGCGTAAATAAAAATACAAAATTCATTATTTAACTATCGAGAATAGAAACTGATTTTGACGAATGTTTATTTAAAAAGAAACGAAGCAAATCATTTGTTTTTCTTAATACTGATTAAAGAATTCGATTGTTTCGAATGTTGATTTTACTTCTTTTTGTCTACCTAGCACTTATCAATGAATATCGTATAAATTCCTTTGAAAAAAGAACAGCAAATCCGATTAAAATGTAATTAATTCGTAGGAAGTTCACGACTATGAATAAAACTCAAAATACGTTTGAAAGAATCGACAAAGCCTGGAAATAAATAAATTAAATTCATTCACTCGTTGAAGTAGAAAAATCTAGAAATATCATCGACAATATTTGAAAGATTATTCTTGTTTCAATGTCTGCTGAAATATTTATACTTGTTATTCATATTCATGAATATAGATAAGATTTATCTTCTCGTTTCTTTTTTTGATAGAAAAACTAGTTTGAAATTTGATTATTTGTATTTTATGTGTGCTGAAAATTGTAAAGAAATTTGTTTGCAAAATGTAAAGAAAAATATTAAATTTATTATTCAACCATCAAGAACAGCAACTCATGTTTATTTGAAATAGACCAAATATATAAGAAAGTAACTAATTTCTTTTCTGATTCATTGAGGAAAAAGCAAATGAAAATAATTAGAACACAAAATTTATTCTTGTTTTTAATATTCGACAACGAGAGATAAGAAATAATGTGAGAAAATGAAAGCAGATGGATTTTTTATTTTCAAAAGATAATCGATTCAATTATAAATACTGCGATTTGTTTTAGTACTTTTATTGAATGAATTGAAATAGCTCTTTTATCTCTAGGCTAGAAATGTCTCGCTTTTACTAAATGACAGCAACGGAAATTCATAAAGTCGTGATTCTCGATCTGTTTCCGGATTTGATCTAGACTTCTAACTAGTAATTCTCGGATGTTAGACTATTATAAATGCATTACATTCGATTCTCTTCTAATGATAATTAGATCTTGCATCTTTTTTTCTACTTCTTCTTCTTCGCTCTTCGACGATTAATTGTAAAAAAAAACTAGCCGAACTGTAATTGTTGTTGTCGTTGTTTAACTGTGACATTCTTTTTTTTCTTCTTTTTGTATCGTCTTATAGAAAAAATTTATTGAAGTGGAAGATTTATTTACTCTATTATTTAATCTTCTTAGATGATAATTTTTTTATTCAATCGGATTTCTTAATAACACTTATGTCGTTTCTTTTGGTTCATCTAAACGATTTACTGAATAATAAAAAAAGATAGATAGACAAGAGAAGAAAATCTTTCATATTTAATTATCACTGTCTACGTATGTAATTTGAAAAAAAAACGAGAGAAGAAAGAAAAAGGAAACATGCAATAATAAGCATCATCTAATAGAATATTAGTTGTGTTTTTTTCTTTGCCTCGTTTTTTTTAGTAGTAGTAGTAGCAGCAGATAGATTGATGAAACAAAGAAGACAAATTCATAAAAACGAGCAATCTAGTTGATTTATTAATCTGTTGAGAGAACGGAAAAGCATCATTGCTTTAGTAATATAGATGAGGGGTGGTACGTTGCGTGACCTCCATTCGTAGGTTGTGCACGATTGAAAATGGTTCATTATCGGCGTGCATTTCTTTTTCTTTTTTTCTTCGCGTTTTTTTTGTTCCCTGACTGCTGTGAATATGTGTTAGTCTAGTGTGTTGAATTTAGCGCTGTATGTATGCGTGCGCAACGATGCGACGAGTCCATCTGTAATCATCTTGCTTGTGCTTGTGCGTGTTGATTCATGTGATTTTCATTTTTGTTTTATTCTTCTGATTTCAAATGTATCTACTTGTGTAGTGCAAATAATATAAAAAAAACTACTCGAGAACGAATGAAGTTAATTTCTTTTGCACAATTGAAAGAAAAAACCATTATGCTTTTTTCTTCAGTTGTTATTGACATGTACGTGATCTATCTATTTCTTTTACTTTACTTTACTATTGCATGTCATCATCATCATCATTATTATTATTATCATCATCATCACATGCCATATACATATATGCGGACAGACTGACTCATTATTTGAGTGAATGTTAATCATTTTCATCTTGGTCATCGCCGCAGGCGGCAGTCAGTTGGTCGATGAGAGTGAGGGCATATAATACATACATTTATCTCGCTTTTTCTCCTTCTTTCTTTCTTTGTTCGATTGTGTATAGATGTTTAATCGTCAACCATCGGTTTTCTTCTCCACCTGTTCATCTGTCGTTCATCGATATTGACGTAAGCAAGGCAAAGTAAAAGCACATTTTAGTATGATTATCTTCTTTCTCTCTCTCTCTCTCTCTCGCTCGCTCTCTTGATGGCCCTCACATTCTTCTTAACCACACTTTACTTTCTCTTTCTCGTTTTCTTTTTTATGCGCCGCATGCAAAAACGATAAGATCAATCAAAAGGACAACGAGTCATTTTCTCTTATTCTTTCGCTGTCATATGTGTATATACATTACAACTGTTTACAGTGGCTCCCATCATTAGAGTTGCTAATCAAACACAGTTGAATGCACATTTCATAATCGACATATGAAAGGTGTACATGTCTCGAGGGCAAATTAGAAGAATGTCGATTGCTTTATTGTTGAATCTAGTAACAACAGTCACTGATCATATAAGTAGTCCTATTCGATTTGTATCATTTCGTTAGAAGAGCGACAACGACGATTGTGATGATGATGATGATGATGATCGAATATTCTATTAAATAACAAGAGGAAAAGGAAGAGAAAAGAGAAAGAAACGACAACTCTCTTGAGAATCAGAAAGAGAACAGAGAGAAGCAGTATTACACAGCAGTAGCAATTAACTTTGCATTTCCAGTGAGCGCTCTCGCGGATTCTCTTCTCTTCTCTCCTCTCCTCTCCTCGTTCTCATTTTTTTTTCATCTCCTCGTTTCTACTTGTCGTGAACAGTATATGTTGTTACGAGCTACACTTCTTGATCAGATTCAATTGTTTGACGGCGACGAGAAGTTTACTTTGTCTCTTTACTCTCGTGTGCAAAGATCATATTATCGCGTACACATACTTCTAAATAGACACATACTGTAGAACTACAGATTAGCATTGACTAGCTATGCTTGTTTCCGTTGTTCATCAACATTACTCAAATACACGCACATAACACATTGCAGATCGTATTCTTTTCTTTTTACTTTGTCATTTCCTTCATCTTATAATTGTTGAACTTAATGAGTTACTACATTACAACATTTCCTCCCTTTGAAAAAAGAAGAAGAATGAAGAAAATAGAATAAAGTTTGTATCATATTCTTGCACGTTATTCATTCAGTCACCCGTCATTATTTGCCTGTTCTCGTTTGATTAATTGCAATGAAAAGCACATCTTTCTCTTTCTCTTTCTCTTTCTTCTCCTTCGTCCCATCACATATGCACGCATAGCTCATATTTCATCAAATCCTCGTTTATCCACATAAATGGAGTTCTCTCTTTCTTTTTCTTTCCGTTTCATGTCATAAAAGCAACGACAAACGAGCGTACACTATTGCTCTTCTCTGCTTTCTCTTATTATTCTTCTTCGTCTTCATCTTTTTACATGTAAAGTGATATAGGGATGACCGAGAAAGAGAAACAGAAACAGAATAAATAGAAGGAGAACGCCGTCGACGACGACGACATCGATGACAAGATATCATGTGTTTTAGTAACTGCTAATTAATTGTTGCTATTAAATTTAAATCTTCGATCTTATTTTCTTTTTCGTTTCCTTGAGTCAATATTTTCATCTCACATTCTTTTTTTATCATTGATAAAAAAAAGCATTACTACATTCTGTCGTACAAACATGTATATATATATATATAGAGAGAGAGAGAGAGAGAGAGCGAACGACAAGATTGTGCAATACATCATCATCATCATTCGATACGTCAGCATGTATACGCGCACATACATACATATGTATAAGTAGAGCTTTTTCCTCCTCAAGGCTATAGCGGACGATAACTAATTTCTTTGATATTCGAATCATGTCTCTTGAGAGATACTTGTGCTTTGTGCTTGTCTGTCAATCGTGTTAAAGGGCACGCACGTAATGACTGTTCGGTGGAAATATTATAGAGATTGAGTGGTTGTGTTCGAACCAGATGCTGCTTATTGTCTAATTGCATATCTTTATGTACGTATCTTCTCTCTCTCTCTCTTTCTCTCTTCTCTCAATTAGAAAAAGAGACAAAAGAAAACATTTTCTTCGTGTTCAACAAAATTAAGTTTCATCGTCTTTCTTTCAACACGTACGTGTCTATGTTGTCTATCATCAATATATGCGTTAGATATATTTGAGAGGTGTCAATTGCCTTTCGAGTGTGAAATGATGCGACTCGCTTGTTGTAGAACTGATCATAGGAACAACAGCGTCAGCAGTCTGTTGGCAGTACGTCACTCGCTTCATGTTTTTTTTTACTTGGCTGGTTTTGATCTCGATTCTCGCCTTTTATATTCATTCCCATATTTCATGTTCAGACACACGTCGTTTTTCTTCGTTTCTCTCGATACCAAACAAGTGGTATCGACATCGTTGTTAACTGTCATAAATAGAAGCAAAAAAGAATGATGCATCATATCTGATCAAACTCATTCCGCCGTCGTCGCCTTGCGAGCAATGTGTTTGCTTGTGTATGTATATGTGCGCTCGTGCTCGTGCTCGTTTCCTTTTTTTCGTTGATTCTCTTCTCCTGTCTCGACTCGACTCGACGTGAAGCATATCCAAAAATCTCCCTGGAGTGCTTCTTGTCTCATGTTGCCACATGTTTTCTATTGAGCCTAAAGACTAAATTCTATTCGATGTGCATAATTTGATGTTTGAATGAAATAAAACTATCATACACACACTACGCACATATATGTATAATCGATGTCGGACAATGATAATTGTATGAATGTGTGTGTGTGCGTGTGCACGTCTACTTCTATTTTCTTTCTTTTCTTACTCTTTTGTTCGACAATAATAAAAAGTCATTTAACATTGGACGAATAAGTGAGTGTAAGCGCGTGATTTGAAGAGTAACAGTATGTGTGCTTCGTTGAGCGGAAGGGTAGTGTTAGTCGTCGTTCTATAGAATAAGTGAGTGAATGAATGAATGAGAGTAGTTTGTTTACTGCGGAAGACTATCGTAATTAGCGCACAAACGCATGCGAGTGTCATCGACATCAAAAGATCAACAACATCGGCATGCATGATGTTTGTTGCTCAATTCGAATAAAACCCCTACGGCAATGTGACTTCTCTTCTTTTCTTTTCTTTTTCCTCCCTCTCTCTCTGTCTCTCTTGTTGGTTGTCATGCTGCCATCATCTTTTCTTTATATTCTCTCATGAATGTGTGTACAGTCAATATTTAATCAAGCAATTTATCGCGACGATGCGAAAATCGCACAGCAGAAACGACAGAATAAAATGTCACGGGAGGCGCCACTACTATCTTGACTACTGAAGCTAATCCGTTCAATGTGTGATGCAATCGACAATGATGTCAATGCTCATATATTGTTGTTATTGTTATTGTCCGCTGTATACACTAACAATTTGTCGCTCAAACGACAACATTGATTATACACCTCATTCATCTAACCATTCATCTTTTCAATCTCACCTTGATTCGCTATGATATTATAGATGTGTGTGTGCGCGTATATTTTCTCGCACGTTAATAAGCACAAAGCTCCGAACGAAGAGAAGAAAAAAAACGCGAGAGTCGTAGTAGTAGGAGTAATACATTGTACTTTATGAGCAATTGAAGAGTGGGTAAGATTGAAATTCAATATTTGTTCGATGGTTTAGAATGTCTACTATCATCGAAGCTGTCACTTCATGCCTTCTGGCAACAGAGCTTGCTAATCGAGACAGAGGAGACGAAGAAGAGGGTGTTCTTTCTCGCTTGTTCACTCCTTTATACTAAGTGAATTCCCTGTCGTTCATCTGCCGTCTGTCTCCTGTCGTATACACGCACTTGATGTCGATTGTTATTCTAATCATTCGCGTCGTTTGATGATTCTTTTTTTTCTCTCTGTACTGTATTCTGCTTTTTTCATCTATTGCCTGTATTCGATGTCTATCAGCATTGATTACAATAATGAATCAATGAACAAATAGACGTAAAAGAAACCGAGAACCGAGAGAGTTCATCATGTATATATGTATAAAATATGTGTGTGTATGTGTGTGTATTTGTTATCATATGATGAACGACAGAAGGAAAGGTCTAGCGAATCTGTAATTGTACACACTCAAGTGTTCGACAAGCGTTAAATACGTATAGGAGAAGGAAAGAGAGCGCACGCAAGAAACGAGTAGATCTATAAATTATGTTTGTGTTAGAGGAAAGAAGAGAGCAAGAGAGTGTGTGTATGTGTGCACGCGTGAAGTGGCTATTCTCTTGCAATAGTGGCGGCGAGAGAGAACGAAGAGAAGAGAAGAGAGAAGACGAGAAGAGAAAGCAAAGGCAATCATTTGCAGTGTGTAGATGTATATATGCAAGTCAGCATGAAAAGTCCAGCTGCTTTCTTTTCTTTTGTGTGTGCGTGTGTGTGTGTATTAAAAGTCGTCTCATTCTCTCTTATTCTCTCTTATCATGTATTTAATATTAACGTTTTACCTTCGTTTGTTTTTTAGATGACATTTGTTATTTATCTAATATGATGATGATCGAGTCTCTTTCGCCGTCGTCATCACCAACTAGACAATCTGATTCATCTAAACGTCTACGATTTCCTTCTCTAACACGAACAACAAAAAACGATTTATTAACAAATTCATCGTCGAAATTCGATGAAATAAATAATCATATACAAACGAATTCTCTCGATTGTAATAATCAAATGACAACAATGAAACAACAACAACAACAACAATTATCCAATTCAATTGACAATGAAAATGATACAACACTACTGACAACAACAACAACAACTACAACAGTCGAAGTTAAAGTTAAAACAACGAAAACATCATCGTCATCTTCTGCGTCTCGTAAACGTAAACTAAATGGTATCGATGAGACAATTAATACGACGACAATGACTAATAATAATAATAATAATGACAAGCTTGACAAAGAACATGAGCAAGATGATGACGAACAAAAACAACCATCACCGGCGCCGCCACTGCAACACGACAAGCAACAAACAGTCACTAAAAAAAAGGTAATACATTTATATATAGGAATACAATTGATGCGCGAAAGACAGAAAGGAAATTCAATCTCTATTTCTTTTTTACGCGTGTGCGTGCGCGTAGAATCCCCGAGGGATAATGATATCTTGATGTATGCGTATGTGTTCGCCCTATTTACTTTTCTTTCTACATACACACACACATATATATAAGCATACTATGCATATATACGCGCAGCTGCTTTATTTCTTCTTCTCCTTGTCCTGTTCTATGTGTGTGTCTGCTATTCATCGTTGTCGTCATACAACACTTATCTTTAAAGAGACAGAATAAATGTGCAAATCTGTCAATTAATTCATCGATTCATTTAACTGTTTCTCTTTTTTTTTTCAAAGAAAAAACAACGAACAACAAATAATGATACAAATACCAGTAATGATTCATTAACTAATGATAATATAAACGTGAAAACAGTGGATCAATCGTGTCTAACCGATGAATCATCATTCGGCTCGTGTGAACCGGGTACTAATGTTGTTCTACAAGGCATTGTTTGGAATGAAACCGATAAAGGTATGAATTCAACTTAAGTTACAAACAATGTTCAATATTTCTTCGTTTTTTAATGTGCATTTTATAGGTGTGCTCGTCGTTAATATCACCTGGCGGGGTAACTATTTTGCTTTCTTTCTTTTCTCTTGTTAACTTTCATTAAATGTGCTTATGCTTTAGGCAAGACTTATGTTGGCGCATTGCTAAATACAACTGAACAAAATTGGGCTCCACCTCGGTAAGTATTGCCTTCAAGGCAATTCCTTTTTAATCAATAATAGAAGGAAAAGAAGGAGAAATAGAAACGAGAGAAGAAGAAGAAGAAAAAAAGAAATATGTATGTCATCAAGAGTCTCACTTTATGCGACGTTTGATAAGTGCCTACTCGAGTTCACTCTTTGTCTCACTTGAACAGACTACTTTGAAATGAAAAAAAACGAAAGGAAGAGAAAAAAACGAAGAAGAAAAAAAAACGAATTGATTTCTTCGAGTTTTGTTGTATGTATTCGTAAAATAAATATTCAAAATACTTTATTTATCCAATATTTTTCTTTTAACAGTTATAAATCAGATGTTCGTTCGACAAAACATAATCGACATAATAACAATAATCATAACAATAACAATCATCATAACCATAATCGAGATTATCTTTTAACTTCATCGACAACTTCTCAATCATCAGTTCATGTACAATCAAATTCTAATCATTCATCAATTGAACCAGCTGAACGAATGTTACGAAACGGTAAACGTCGAGGAACATATTCAACAGCCGCATCGAAAGCCGATCTATTCAAAATACCTGAAGCACCACCGTCGAAAACCGATGATAATCTTTCGACGGACAAAGTTCATGATACCGGAAGTGGTGCAGCATCATCGTCGACGAGTGTCAACGATGAAGATGAAACGAATTCGATATCCGGCGAAAAAACTCTCGTTCGAAATGGTGTCGATGATGAAACAGGTGATAATTGTTCGAGTCGAAGTGTAAGTCCGACAACAAGTGGTGCAAGTACAGCATCATCGAGTCCACCACCATTGATCCAAGAAAAGACAACAACAACAACAACAACAAATAATAATAATAATAATAATGTCGAACAAACAGTACCATCAATACCAATTGATTTATCAAATTCAAGAACAACTTCGATTAAAATCGAAGAGAATTCATCCACATTCAATTCTGTTATTCAAACATCACCATCGTTACCACCCTCATTTCTCTCTTCATTCACTTCGAAAACATCGAAATCTAAAAGCAAAGAACCATTATCAACTCCACCATCGCTTCTATCGGCACATCCATTCAATAATGGACTTATTTTCTCTCCACCGACAAATCCCGTCAGTTTTCTACCTCAACCATTACCACCCTCGTTTCTCCATCCATCGCCGAATGCATTCGGTCTATCACCATTTCATCCACCAGCACCTTCTCATCATTCGCCAACATCAAACAAAACGAAATTATCACCATCAACATCCATTTCTCCATCGTCCTATCTGCCACTTCCACCACAACTTTATTTTAATCCATTGACAACACCTCGTTTTCCATCGGTCTGCTCGACTTCTCCGTCATCTTCACTATCCAAATCCTCGCGCTAATTTGTTTTTCTTTTCTATTTGTCTATTTGTACGTTTGATCAGATACTCAAATTACTTATTTCAATGTGTTTCTTTTCGTTGTTCTCTCTCTCTCTGCTTCTTTCTAAAACATATGTGACAAGGTGCTCTAATGTCTAGTAAACAAATTGGTTCCTTCTTTCTTTCTTTCTCTCTCTCTTTGGTTTTGTTGTTTATTGTATATAGATTCTTTCGTTCAGTTTATCTATTCTAGTCGAATATTCTATATTCCCAGAGAAAGAGATCTAGAACCTTTTATGTAAATTTTCTTTTCTCTTTCATCGATTTTGTTTCATTTTGCCACTATTATTAGTACTATCGCTACTACTACTATTATTATTATTTCTGTGTAATTATCAAGCAAACAATAAGAGGAAAAAACAACAAAAAAGAAAGAAAGAAAGAAAGAATATGCATAATGACAATGAAGTATGTGTATTTAGCCTTGCGTTGCCTGCTCACTTAACTCTCAGAAATTGCACGACGTAGAAGAAAAATCAAACAAGTTCGGTGTTGTTTTTCTTTTTCGTTGTCTGTATTGAGAAGAAAAAGAAAATAAACGAGAGAGATTTGATGATGTCACGTCAGTGTTAATTCAAGTGGATGGAACTATTTTCTTTTCTTTTTTCTTTTAAATAAATCAAGTCAATCGTATGTGATTTAACAAGATGTCCGTGCTTTTTTCGTCTCTCAAATAGAAAATTATCCTGACATGATGTAATTGATGCTCTTCATATTTCTTTTCGATTATAATCAATAATATATTGAATAGTGACAAACAATCATTACATATGTATGTATTCACATTTAAATTATATATCGATTTGTATGAGAAAATGAGAAGAACGTCAAGCAATTCAATATTGCATATACATAATATTGCTTCCAAACAGTCAAATCTGATTATTAGAATACGAACGAATCGATTCATTTATTCAAACAAAGTTCATTTATCAAATAACTTGCTTTGAATGAGAAAAAGGTTATATCAATAGAAACTATCTCTATGCCTTTTTCTTTATGTATAGACACGTATAGTTTCGAAAAACATCATTATCGATATACGAACCGTCACCATTGCGATTAATAGACATATTTACATAGTATACATAAAGAGATACGAATACGAAAACTAGATTGATTGTAACCAGGACAAGAAAGATCAGAACTAGTGATTTTTCATTGTTCTCGTTTTCTTTTTTTTCTATATCGATAGAGGCAAAATTGTACGATTGAAACGAAAAAGTAATCGAGATGTCAATTAAAAAGCAAGGCTTCCCTTCAATATGTTATGAGAATCTCTCGAGAAAGAAACAAGAGTAGCTCGAGTGTTTCTCTGCCTATGGATATATACATAAATATAAACTTATCATTGCTAGTATATAGGCAAGCGAATTTGCCGTCATAATCCAATGCAGCTTGTCAACAATGACGGTGATGAGTTAGCAATAGAAAGATGAGGAAACGGAAGAGAGCAAGAAAGAGAAATGGCATATGTAGACCTCGATCCATTTGCGTGTTAGCTAGTAATATGAAGAATAAAGGCGAAGAAACGAACGAGTAAAGAACGTGTGCCCGACCGAAACTCCTTCAATAACTAACATACAAATGCGCGAGTATATACGCGTAAGATAGGCATCTGAAAGACGAACGAGAGAGAGAGGGAGAGCGAGCCTATATTTTCCCTTCTCTTTCTCTCTCTCTCTCGCTTTTCTTCTCTTCCTTTCTTCGGACGAGATCGAACGAACAAACGAACGAAAGAGAAGAAAAAGAAAAAATATATCTTTTGCATCGACGCATTCATTTTTCTGGAGACGAAAAGAAGAAGAAAAAGAACGACACGACGACGATCATCACTCTCCCTCTCTCTCTCTTTCTAAACAAACCGTAGTGCTGAATAGAGTATGTGTGCAGAACAGCAAACGATCCTTTCTTCTCCTCGTCATGTTAATATTTTCTTTGTTCTTCACAAACGTGAAATAGACTGACCCGTCGATAGAAAGCAGAAAAAGAAGAAAAGGGGGAATAGAATACATCGTACCAGCCACAGCAGCAACAGCAGTCCGTAATATGACTTTCTTCTCCTTCTTCTAATCCAAGCCCGTCCTTAATTGCCAATACGTGCGTTATTTTCTCCTTCTCTCTCTCTTCTTCTTCTCTTCTGTGCTTTTGTTATTGTTCTCTCTCTCTCTCTCTATGCCCGGTTATAGGACCACCCAACAAACATACACACACATATACACATACAAAGACCAAGTAAAGCAATAGCATGAGCCGCCTCGTCATCACACGATGAATCTTCTCATTGAACAACGTCCAACGACACTAACGTCATCAAAATCCCAATCCCAATCACCATCACCACCACCATCACACCAACAACAGTCGGAACTATCCAATGAAAATGACATGAACAATAGTTCATCGTCATCATCGCTCGTCTTAAAAATCAAGCGTCATTCGACTAAACAACAACAACAACAACAACAGCAACAAACTAACGATATTCATTCTAATTCATCCCATATGTCGGAAGAAGATAATCATTCGCCAGTTCCTCGTCTAAAACGTACTTCGATATCGAATACAATTGCTACACGTCGACCTTCGTCGCCTGCGTTCAACGGCAAACAACAACAAAATACAGCTAAACGTTCGATTACAACTGATAATAATAATAATGATTTAACCTCGAATGTCGATGAAATATCGTCGACAAAACGATTTAAACGTGAGGATTTAAATGTAAGTTAAATTGATTGAGGAAAAAAAAAGAAAGAAAATTTCTTTTTTCTTCTCTTCTTTCGATTCGATGTTATTTATTTACTCAGCATCGAATGTTGAAATCGATCTTTTATTAAAAAGAAATTCTCATTATTTTCGATTTTTTCCTTTTAGCACTCATCAAGTAAAGTCGATGCTTGTGTCGAAACAGTCTCTGTTGGCCTAGCAACTGAACCTGATCAGCTCGGTCCTTGTGAGCCCGTATGTTATTTTTCGTTAAATCTCATTTCCTTTCAATCACATATTCATTCATTCCGTTTCTTTTCTTTCTTTTTCTCCTTTCTGTCAGGGTACAAGCGTCGTGTTAGAAGGCATCGTTTGGAATGAAACCGACAGCGGTAAGCAACAATAATAGTAATGAAAATAATAATATTCATATATATATATATGCGTATATAAAGAAGAAGAAGAAGTAGTAGTATGTCATAATAATAACAACATACACGAGTGCATATGTCTTGAAACATCATTGTAATAAATAAACAGTCTAAACAGATGTTGTTGCTCTTTGAATTGATTGATGATAGCGTCGAAAATTTGAAAGCGCGAATAAGATTGATATTTTATACATATTGATAAAGAAAAATTCGATTAAACGTAATTCAATACACTCGAAATTTCACCTTGTTAACAATGGAATTAATACATCAATGTATAAATGTGTGTTTCTTTTTCTCAGGTGTACTTGTTGTTAATGTAACATGGAGAGGGAAAACTTATGTTGGCACATTACTCGATTCAACCAAACAAGATTGGGCTTGTCCGAGGTAAAAACAAACAAACAAACAAACAAACAAACAAATATTTTGATTTATTACTTTCGAATTCGAATTAGATTAACATGTGAATCGCCGACCAGCGATTATGATGCTCGTGGTAGTAGTAAAACTAGTCGATCGAAACGTACTGGTGCCGGTGGAAGTACTCGTTCATCAACACAACAGAATATATCCTTATGTCAACAAGTCACATCGAATAATCATCTCGCTGGCCTTGATGAACGTCGACTTCGAAATAATATTAAATCTCGACAGTCGAAACGTCTGAATAATCTCTCATCGAACAACACAAACGATGAAACGCCAACAAATTCTCCGCCACCTCGAACAACAAATCAAACATTTTTCCCATCGGAAACGTCGTCGACATCAATATCATGTTCGGAACCTCAATGTTACAAACGTTTTTCGTCAACAACAGCGCTCAGTTATCATTTAAGTAATGCACATAAACAAACCGAATCAACAACAGTTCCACAAGCGAGTACACGCGATGAAGAAGATGTTGCACATATTCTCGCTAATGTTGCCGATTATGTTCGTCGGTCATCGCCTCCATCGTCGATACATTGCTCGCCTGAACATCAAAATTCACCACCCTCAATCACAACCACAATAAAACCATTAGAAAATTCTTCAGCATTAACATGGCCATGTCCACAAATCTCATCGAAACTTGTTCTGCCATCGTCATTGAATCAAGTTCTTTCGCCTGATTCGAGCAAGTACGTGTTCGTTTTTTGCTTTTCTTTTATTAAACAACCAAATCATTTCTATGGTTTCGTTTCAGCAAGTGTAAGTTAAATAACAACGAAAGCAATTCATGTGAACAAGATGATTTTAAAAATTCAGTTAAATCAGCAGATCATTTCCTTTTGCATATTCAAGACGAACCAATCGTTAACAAACCTTCCACAATCTCATCACCAAATTTGAATAATAGTAAACAAACGCCACTCACAGCTTCTTCACCAGCTTATTCGGATATATCCGATGAAGAACCACCACCACCATCAACAACAACTATATCCGAATCTGTTCCTCCTCTATCGTCGATTCTTCCACCATCGACTATCAATTTGCTAACCGCAACGAACGGAAAAATCGATGAAAATGGAAATAATCTTCATTCACCATCGTCGATATCAACGAATTCCGATCTAACCAATCCTGCATGGACAGCACAAATGCTTCTTCAACAATTCGGTCCATTTATTCAACACCCTCAAACATTAGTAACTGATATTTCCTCAACACCGAATCGTTTGAACAGTAACAATACATGTCCATCGTCTAACGGTACCAGTGATTCAGCTGTAAAGAATATTCTCGATGCACGTCGTTCATCAACGACGAAATCATCGTCATCATCGTCTCCTCCTTCGAGTCTCTATCCATTTCATTCGAATGAAAGCAAATTTCCAACGCCGATTATCAATACGCTCACATCACCTAATGAAAATCTTCTTCATCTTTCCACATCGACGATCAAACCAATAGATGTTATCGATTATTCATTAAACAATACGCGTTCAAGCAATGCTGGACAATATCATCATTCATCTTCATTACATCCGTCTCGGTGATGAAATGGATCTGTTGTCTTCTTTTTCCGGAACTGTTTCTTTTTTTCGATTTGTTTTTTTTTTGGAATTTTTTTTTGTTTTGTTGAAGCATAATGCTTCGCGCATTTAAAGAAGAAAAAAAAAGAAATAAGAAACGATGCACAGGGAGAATACAAAGAAATCATTAATCTTTATCTGTCTGTGTCTCTGTCTCATTGATTATGTACAGCGAATCTTTCTCTCCTTCGTTCTCGTTTTTTTTTGTATGTTCTATTTGCACAAAAGGCGTGTCTTTTACGCCATCGGTCTTTCACGTTCATTGCTTTGTGCGTGTTGTATTTCGCTGTTTCTATTCTATTCTATATATAAGTGTGTGTGTGTGTATGTATTTGTGTGAAAATGCGTGCGTGTGTATGTGTGCATTGTTCTCCACGATAAAATGACAAAGATAAAGAAAAGAAAATGACGCTTGAAATCGAAGCGTATGAAGTTAGCAGTTTGATGACAAGTAAACGAAGTTAATTAGTTGATATTAAAAATTGACATGTTATTTTTTTTTCTTCTTTCGAATAGAATTTATATTCGACAATAATAAATGATGAGATGATCCAGTTGAAAGTACTAATTAGAGAGACTGTTCGTATTGAAGAAATTGACATGTTACTTGTCGTTTTTTTTTTCTTTTTCTTTTGGTCATTTATCTTAATGATATCGACTACTTCCTACACATTATTCGAGTTGATCTGTCGTTAGTTCTCTTGTCTACTATCAAACCGACAATTCATACTACATCAATCATTTTCTCATTTGAACACGTTGATTTATAGCTGTTATAAGCGAACGAGACAAAACTGAAATTGTCAGCAGACAAATCGACGAAAAAGAAAAGTTTTCTCTCTCTTTTTTTTTTGATTAAGTAGCTTGTTTGGCAATCAAATAAAGTATGAGAATCGGGTCAAAGTTACACAATCCTGTATGATGAATAGAGCTTCTATTTATTCGGACAAAACTTGCCAATTGATAGGACTTCATGATATCTGATCGTTTGAATTTGTTTGCTCACGTCAATCAATAATAATAAACTAAAGAAGTAGAAGAACAAAAAAAAGAAAAACTGTAGAACTTCTTTCGTCTGTTACATTATTGCTAAAAGAACGAAATAGGATGTTGTGTTTGTTAAAACTAATTTCTTTGATTATATTAATTGAATTTATTCACAGTCAACAATATGTAGTTAAACGAGATTTTCGAGCATCATATCAATATAATTCATTTACGGTATTTACCAATGATGAACGACAAATGATCTATCGAATTGAAACACAATATTCATTATCCTATGCAGCAACAATTAAATCAATTTTACCAATTGGTGATTTTGTTATTGTTGCACGTATTGATACATTCTTAGGATCAGATCGAGTTTTTACTTTTCGCATACTCCATGCTCAATGGGGTCGATGGATCGATGGTCGTATTTATCAACGAAATGCACTTGCTTATGTAATTGAATTGGATCTTTTTCAACAAATTATTATTGATGTATCACCACCACGAACACCTGAAATGTCATCATTAAACAGTGTTCGATTTCGTGATGGACAAATGTCGAATAAAATCTATGCCGATTATACTCAACGATCACCATGGTTATCAATTTATGATTTACGATTGTTTAGTAATGAATATCCTATCGAATTGTATCTTGTTGGATTTAGTGTTGTACAACGGCGATTATAAATTTCATTTTGATGACCATTAAGAAAATCTCTTTTCTTGTTTGTAATTGATAAATAAATATGTGAACTAATGTAGTTTTAATTAGTTTAAATAGGGATCAACGGTTCGATTGATGTCGACCGAAGCGCATGTACGATTTTTATCTCCTTGATAAAAATAACTAAGTGATATTTGCTGGTTGTTGTAAAAGAAACAAAATATATCGTATAGATAAAAAAAAATGCAATTTTAAGTTCCATAAGATTGATGTTGTTTCACAGTTTTGGTCAAACAATGGAAGTACCACGAGATGCATATGGTACAAACGACATTCACATACTTTTTACGGATAACAATCAAACAATTGTTTCAACTGGATTGAATTCCCAACCACGATTAATATATGTTGATGAACTAATTCAATTGCACAAACTTCAAATCAACTGATTTTCTTGTTGAAATATCGTTGAAATAATCGTTCAACTTATTGCCGAGTGAATTGCATTCCTTTGGGACCTGATGCCATTTTCTACTTACTAATCTCGATCTATGACAAATATTCTCTTCCATTGGCTTATGTGATTAACATATACTTTTACAAAAGCGAACATCAGTTGAGTCAGAAAGTATAAACCCATTCGCTCCATTTTATTTCTTTTAATAAAGGAAAATAATTACAAAAGTGTTCTGATCGAACAAAATCTTCGTCAACAATCAATTATTTAGCTTTGATTATATTAAACTATAGAATGTTTTTATTTCATTCGCTTATATATTATCTCTGAGAATGAATTTTAACTAGTCACTTTCTTCAGATTGTATATCATTCGAAGTTTGAGTTTAAGTAAATAAATATGAAGCATGCGCTTGATGTCAAGGAAAGAAAAATGAGATAAAAGAAAAGGCCATTTTATACTTCATATTCGAACGAACATCAAAGAAAAAAGACAAAATGTTCAAAAAACTATTCAGTAGTATGTCTTGGATGAAGTACTTTTATTGTCTTCTAATTATCATTACATTTTTCTTACAATCAACTTATGGACAGCCGAGAAAATTTTCAAATCCTATGCGTCGACGTACTACCTATCCAAATCGAATTCAAATAAAAGACATGATTGGTACCTGTCAACCCAATAGTGATGAATATTGTTATTTCACAGAAGCACTCGATTTTATTCTATTTGGTGAATATAGAAATGATACAGATTTTCAGAATGGTACACTTGATACTCTACTTCAATACGGTCTTGAACAGTTAAAGTTATTTGTTGATGACAATCCAAATATTAAACCTGGTAGGCAGAAGAACGAAGAGAGAATTTATCTATTAAAATAATTTTTCTGTATGATTTTCAGGTGATTTCAATTTCATTTATCAAGATCTCGATCGAATGATCAAACTACTCGCATCGAATGGTTCAAATGCAATTACAGCAAATGATTTAGAATATTATATCAAACGATTCTTTACTCGTCGAAATACAATCGAATTTATTTTATTTTATCTTGGGAATACATGGAAAAATATCAAAAATTACATCAACAATATCTATCTCGGTAATATTCAAAACGAAAATTGTCGAAAAGCGTTTAGTTTATGGTTTGATGCTTTGGAAAATCCGTTCGATAATAAATGGGCATTACGTATGTTCGATGCCATTGGTAAACCTCCTCCTAACATTCTCGCTGCTAATATCAATTGGCTTGGCAATTGGTACAGTTGTCATAAGGTTCAATATGCTAATCAATCTTTCGAATTCAAAGGACGTTACTGTCGAGCTAAGATTCATGTTGATCCACTGTATATCACACTTTCAAACGAAACAATCGATGGTTTTCCAGGCGATCCAGCTGAACTTCTCGGTATTGATTTAGGTTTATGTGTACCGAGTTATTGCAATGCTGAGGATATTGCATCGATTGTAAATAATACTCTTCGTGTTTTAACTCTTCATCGATTTGCATCGATCGAACATGATGATGATGTCGAATGTGAAGAGACAATTGAATTTGATGGGCCTTTTTATTTTACATTAGTACTCATCATTCTTCTAGTTATCATTGTAAGTTTAGCAACTTTATACGATTGTTTATTTCGTACGATTTTGAATAAACCGTATGCTGTCGCTAGTACATTGTCTATGCAAGATATGTATACATTTTGTAATCTTTCTCCAACACATGAGCAGCTACATGGAGTATTCTATCAAAATTTAAATTCTTATCAATATCAATATTCGAATCGACTTCGTTTGTACGGCATGAGTTATACGTCAATAGCAAATCGAAATGCTGTTCTTAAAAATCGAAAAGTTTGGTATGAACAACGAATGTTTAAATTTCATCATATTCTCATGGAACTTTCGGCATATACGACGATTTTAAAGCCAATGTCAACAACGAGTTCAATCAAATGTTTAAACGGTATTCGTGTTTTGTCAATGCTTTGGATTATTCTTGGACATACGTTGAATTATTTTGGTGATCAAAGTTATTTTCTTCTTCTTCAAAATGCACTCGATCTACTTGATTTTCAAAAGACACGTGTCGATGGTCAAATTGTTATTAATACACTTTATGCAGTCGATACATTCTTTCTTCTGAGTGCAATGCTTTTAACTCTTAATCTTTTACAATTATTGAAGAAAACTGGCATGCCTAATTGGTACTTTTGGCCAATGATGTATCTTGAACGTTATTTACGTTTGATTCCTCCGTATATAATGATATTTTTATTCTATGTATACGTACTTCCCTATATTGGCGAAGGTCCACTTTGGAATCCGAAGAAATTTCCCATGGAAAATGCAGATTGTCGAAATTATTGGTGGGCATATTTTCTCTTGATTAACAATTACGTTCCTAATGGTGAAGGTACACGTTGTTTAGGTTATTATTGGTATGTTTCGAATGATTTTCAATTATTTCTCTTAGCACCTCTGTTTATCATACCTTTATATTATTATCCATTGATTGGAAGTCTCATTCTCGTTGGAGTTCTTATTTCGAGTACACTTACATTAGCATTTAATATTGCAAATATGTATCATGTTGGACAGGTTCTTGTTACATTACAAGCTATTTGGCAAGATATTTATATCAAACCATATTGTCGTGCTGGTCCGTATATCATCGGCATTGGACTTGGTTATCTGTTTTTCAAAACTGATCGACGAAAAATTCATTTTCATCCGTTAACTCATTTATTTCTCTGGTCATTAACAATTATTTGTCTGACAACAAGTATTTTCGGTAATTGGATCAATCATGCTCGAGATTCGAATCCAATGTCACCAAGTATCTACGTATCCTACTTTGCATTGTCTCGTATCGCTTGGCCATTAGGCCTATCATGGATTATATTTTCATGTTACAAAGGTCTTTCTCCAGTGATCAACGGCATTCTATCTTGGAATGGTTTTACATTTTTTGCTCATACATCGTATACAACATATCTAATTCATCCAATGATTATTGTCTATTATATCTACTCTCAAAAACATTTATTCTATGCAACAAATTTAACTCTTTTCTATATTTTCTTCGGTCACTTAGTATTCTCATTGTTAGCCGGATTTTTAGCTCATATTTTCTTCGAACGACCATTTGCGGTTTTATTTCAATCGATTTTGCCGAAACAAAATCATGTATTGAAGAAAAAAAGACAATAAAAATGTTTCTGTTCTTGCAAAACAAAATACCTCCCCATTGTGATACATATAGATATTTGTACATGTATTTACATAAAAGATTTGAGAATTCTGAGTCTGGGTTAATATCTTTCTGTACATACTCTTCGTGACAATCTCGAAAGCAAAAAACGACAAAAGAAAATGACGAGTAGAATATCACAAGAGACGTACAAACACGGACAAAAAAAAACAAACATGGAAGAAACAAGAAGAAAACTGTTCGGTCATATACATAATAAATGAGAAAAGAGAAATATGCAAGCAAATATCTACGAAGAAATAAATAGAAAGGGAGACAAGCGAGTTTATCAAACTTCAAGTCCATCATCTTGCTGAATATCCATTGGTACTGTTGAATCGAAGAAACTTAAATAAACAGGGAGAAATTGAGTTTGAAAGCAAAAAGAAGAAGAATCTGTCGATTTACCGTTGGACATTTTCAAGAGCTGATCGAGCTAGATTACGTATTGGTTCACTCATATTAGCACTGTATAATATTTGAGTTAACAATGGTTCTCCATGTTCATTGCGTACTAATGTGCAATATTTTTCGGCTAAATTCACAGTCAAACAATTTTAACTATCAACGTAGGAAGAAAAACAAACGCTTACGGAGAACCGTCGTTAAATTTGTCATAGCCCAAACAGCCCACATTACGCATCCACTCGGATATTCTTCATTCAATAATCTCAATATGGGTGCTAGTGATCGATAATTAATTGTTCGTTGTCTATGCAAATCCCATGTCTGTACAGCATCATACATATCTTGATTAATTACCGATTGAGCAATGCTCGATTCTATAGCCCAAGCATTGACTCCATCCGAGAGAATATTTGCAAGTATTCCACCGCAATTATATGGGATTTCAATATCACTTTGATGTGATCGTCTTAATAACATTCTATGAAGAAAAAAATAAACTATTCGAAAAAGATTGTAACAATCAATATGAATTCAAACCGAAATTTATCCATATGCATAGGAGTTACGAGATAATGTCTTAATTCTTGTACTTCAGCTACATTGCCGAGTAAGCCAAGCATGTTTCGAACAAGATCACGTTTATCTAACCATACTTCTAAACATTCATGATACGATAATAAACCATCGTTATCTTCAATAAATCGTCGACAATTTTCCGGTGTTTCATCGGTTATATTCCATAGCAAAGTCCAAGCAACTTCAACAATTTCATAATTACTTCGTTTCATTAGAAAACGATTGATAATACGAACAGCCGTCTAAATTCATTCATTCATTTGATATTTTCATAAAAACAATTTTAAAATTTTACTTCAATAGCACCAGCTTGTCCAATAAACAGTTTCTCTTGTCCATCGACACTACACGCAATATGATTAAGCACTGACAATGCGTTATGCAGTAGAATTTGATCATGTGCAACACGTTCGTCCAAAAACAAGCCGATAAATTTAATAAGCACATTAACTGTTTGTTCAAAAGCACTCATCTAAAAATTCATTCGAAATTAGATAACCTTCAAAATATAATCTTACGATATGATTAGGTAAATGCAATTGCATACGAGAAATAGTCAAAAGTCCATTTCGAATCATCTAAATACAATAAAAATGAATTTGCTAAGAAATTGTTTCGTTTGTTTGTTTTTTTAATTACAGGCGAATGTTGAAGATGAACGTTCATTGCATTAACAATAATAATCAATAAACGTTTTAAATAATCACTATATTTTTCTAATACACTTTCATCTTCATTTTGAAACATATCAACAACATAATACAAACAGGCACTGCCCGATGTTTGTAAACTTCGATCATATAAATGTTTAACCATACCATCCATAACCAACTAAACAAACAAACAATCTGCAATTATTCAATTCGATTTCTACAAATAAACAAACAAACCTGTCCAGCATCGAACGGTTTTTGAATAGTAAAGTTATTGTAGAGACGAAATAGATGCGCCATAATATGTGTTAACATATTTGGCCGTTCAATGTAACATGTCAGAGAAGTTAACATCATTGTTTCGGTGTGTTCACCGGTTATCTGAGAAAAAAACAAAAGTTTTTGATTTCGAAAGAAAAACATGCAAATGATTTGAACAGACTTTTTTAGCTGGTAAATATTGTCTAGCTGAACCTCGTTCTTCGACGTCGAAAAGTCCCAAAAATTCTAATTCATGTTTGAGAATAAGTAAGCCCGGTATACTTGATCGTATTGGAAAAATCCTAGACAAAGACATAGGCTCATTTGTTGTTCAATCTTCTAATCTTATTTAACCTACTCGTCATCGTTTATAGAAAGTTCTTTTCTTATATAAGCTAATTCTTCTTCTTCAACAAACGAAAACGATCCAGCTAGATTTGTTCCACTAATATCTAATGAAAGTAATTTCGGTAGAGCTCGAATAATTTGTGCTAGTGTAATCGTTGGTTTCGAATAGACTAATGTTTCTTGATTACGTCGATTCAACGAAAGATCAAGTACGACTAATGTTTTCAATTGACATAGACAATCGAGAGCTGACTCAATAATTATCGGTGATATATCGTAAAGTATTAATGAATAAATTTGTTTAAAGCAATCGATATAAGAGAGTGATTCTAAAGTCGTATTTCTTGATAAATCAAGAAGACGTAGATGTTCACTTGATTGTGTTAATGACTGATAGAATATATCTTCGATTGTATCGTTAGGTGTTGTACATACACCTTCGATTGAGAGAATTTTTAGTGTAGATTTCTTGAGAAAATAGTTTTTGTCGATTGTACGTGTTGGAAAGAACTCATTGACAGTCCGATTAGGAGATAGTTTATTTTCGGTTTGACCGATATGTAACGTTGTTAAACGTGGAAAATGTTGTGTTAAATATTGAAATATTTTGTAATTAATTGCGCAATTACGTAGATCGATTACTTCAATTAAATCATGATAGATTAAATGTTTAAACATTGAATGTGTTGTTATAAACGGACATGAATGAAACGGTAGTTCAGTTAATTGAACTAGAATTTCCGGTCTAAGAGAAGTGATACAAGAAAATAAAAGAACATAAATTTAGTTTTAAATAATTACTTTGCACGATTTCTTTGAGCAGTATTGTTAAATAACGAAAGGAAATCATCGGTTGAATCCACTGGAGTCTTTTGTTTATGCTCAATCAATTTTCTTAATAATAAATTTCCTAAACGTGGCGATAGACAAGACAATTCCGGAACGTAGATACATCGATTAACTACGATTGGAAGGAAATAATTTGACAGATAATTTATACCGATTTCAGTCAGTGCTAAAGGATCATTCATACTGTTTTCTTTTATGATTAAGCGTGGATATAAGTATATAATCTAAAAAGGCACGACAAACTTTACTTGAATAGGAAATACAAATACCCAATAGAAGAAGTTTAAAATAAATGCATATTCAATAGACCAATAAAATGGAGGGAAGTGTCAAGGGAAAAATACCGTCACCAGACAAAAGGAATGATTATCGACTAGATTTCGTGATTGACTGTTTATCGATGGAATGCATGGTTATATTTAGTGATAGCTTAATTCAGTGTTGCCATTCGTTGTTGTAAGTTTAACAACAGAACCACCTTTTGGACGCGATGATGGATCGGTTGTCCATTTATAGAATAAACTAAAAATAGAAATCATTGATTAGTTTGATTTTTAAAGTCAAACAAAAATTCTCAACTAACTCAGCAATATATTCTAATGGTGTCCATGTACTTGTATCAGCTTTTGGCATCCATTTACGATTCATTGGTGTATCCAATGTTATCCTAAAATAACAACGAAATAGTATAATTGGTAGTTTACTTATTGTTAATTATGAACACCTACGGTGCAATAGTAAGAACCGATGAATTGTTTGGCATGCCACTGTTGGCAGCTGCAAGACTTCGACCAATATGAATAGTAGCAGCTTTAGCAGCACCGTAACCGATCATACCTAAATGAGATAATGTGGTTTTATTTTGTTTTGAATGGAACGCAATCTTTGATTCGAAACAAACCTGGAGTAGCATCGAGAGCAGCAGCAGCACCTGAAAGAGTTAATAAACCATTCTCTTTAAGAAATTTGCTTGCTAATGAAGCAGAAATCAATGATGAATGAACGCTTTGTTTGAGCATTAAATCCGAATTTTTAATGAAATCTTTTTAGAATAGATTTTAAAATGAAATTCAAGAGAATATTTCGATTCTACCTTTATCACCAGCATTACCACCAGCCCAACCACCAGCAACATTAAGAATAGCATCAACTGATTCACCATTCAAAGCTGTCTGAAGTTCTAAATTCATTTGCAAACGATAGATTTGTTGTATTCATTAAAATTCTCGTTTGATTTACTTTCACTGATTAATTCAGCTTGTTTATCAACACCATCCGTATCGGACAAAGTGATATTGACATCAGCTTGATCGTTTCCTTTTAAATCAATTGATGTTACTTTCTAATAATCCGATATCATTATATTGAAATTAATAATAAGCATAGTTCTCTACTTACGAAATCTTTGCTTTTAAAAAATTGAACCAAACAATCGCCAAGTGCTCCACGACCTATATTTAAAAAAAGTGTTCTAGCTATTGAGAGACAAAGAAACAAGCTTTCTTTTCTACTACCTCCGTAGATGATAACTTGCTTCGACATTATTTCAAATTGATATTTATATTTCTGAAAGAAACAGAATGCAAATCAAATAATAGTTTTCTTGATTTTTTTGTTTTGAAAAATCAATAGTATCACAGTGCATTAAAAAATATGTATAGAAACTATTTCGAAAGGAAAAAATAAACAACATCTTGATTAGAAAACGAAAGTAATGTCGTTATATTAATGGTAATTAGCAGTTGGATTTTCATAAAAGAAGAATGCGCCATCACGAAATAAACGAAGCTTTTTCATATTATCACCTGGAAATTCTTTTGACAATGCTAAACCTGGACCGCGACGTCTATCCATGTCTTTAAATAATTCATCATCTTTTTCAGCATCTGCTATCCATTTCTCGAAATCAGGTACACGAGTAACAGATGGTATATTTTTGGTATTACCCTCTCGATCACTCATACTATCAAAAAATAGCCATTCATGTTCATTACTCGATTTCTGGCATTTGACAAATGCAACATAATGACATCGTTCAATACATAATACAGCAAATAAATTCAAAGTAACGATGTCTTTAACTTGTCTTAGTTGGTGTTCATTACGTATTTCTTCTGTATTGTGTTTTCTATTTATACAATCATAACAACGGGATACAACAAACTCTTCAGTTGATGAGGGTGAGGATCTTGACGAACAATCATAACAGTGATAAAAATTGTTTGCATCCTTTGGATCATGATTGGTTTTGTTACACTTTTCACAAACGAGCTGTACCATGTGATGATCGACTTTAATTTTACGATCAGGTATAATATAACGATAAGAACGTTCGGTACGTGAATGTCGTGGAGCAATCAAAATGAGAAATGGCGGAATGGTTGCAAGTCGAGCAGGAATTTCAGTAAGTGAATTACGAAAAATACTGGCAATATTTATTGATGGTTGCTTGCTGATATTTGGATCGAACATTTCCCCTAAATAGAATTTAAATATGAAGAAGAGTCAAGTGAGGAATATATCTTCTTACACATGATATTTGAAGTAATATTAGATCGATTACTACTTGGTTGTTGATTAGGTGGAATAGTTTTAAGTGGTGCAAATTCAAACAGATTTTCTAATGTTCGTAAAAATTCAGTTGGATCTTTTTCTTCTTCTCGAAAAGATTTATCACCGGTGACTTCACTTAGTTTGAGTCGCAGACGATAAAGTGCATCACCTAATAATAAGAGTTTGATCGTAAAATTACGTAAAAGTGAAAATAAACTTACGTCCAACGAGACCTTCTGGTGGATCTCTAAGCACATTAACAATATTTTCTCTTAATATAGTTTGTAGTTCTCGGACTTCATCGTCATAAACTTTCTTATTTAACAAACTATCAAACACACCACTGTATGCGAACATACAGAAAATCGTTGAATCCATGTAACACGAGTTTGCATCACCTTCAATGCCTCTCTTTCGACCAGTAAGTGGTTCAGTAAGTGGTAAGGCCTTTTCTGGTCCTTTTGTTAACTCATTCTTTGACTTTGGGCCTTGAGTACGTTCGTTGGTATCGCGATTATGTAATAATTTATTATGAATGTCCTCGACCAAAGCGTAAAAGCCGTTGCGTGGGTTACGGAAATTTATATGACGTTCATCGCAACGTGGACATTTCTCATCGTGTCCTTCCATTCGCTGTGGACTTTCGATTGCATAAAGGTAGTTGTTTCCACAGCGTACTCTTGCTCGTATAATACATGTAAGTTTACCAATTGTGAAGTCTGAACCTGTAAGATCGAGTTCATCTGGTGGTACATCGGAGGTTTTGTTGTTTTGACGTGTTGGAACAGCAGGACGATTACTATCATCACTTACAACAGGACTGACTATATTTTGCGGTGGTTCTAATTTGAAAAGCTACCTTTAATGTAAATGACGGGCTTATTACCTGGTACACTTTGATTTCCTTGGGTTTTGATGGCATCAGATGAACTACCTGGTGTGCTAGAACTAGGACCAGAACCTACGTAGAATTCAGGCTTAGATATGCCATCTTCGAGAATGTGATAGAGAATTATGAGTAAAAGATATATTCGAATAATTTGTAGTATCTACTTTGTGATTGATTAGCAGAAGATCCGTGTGAGAATTGACGCTGACATTGTTGTCGATCGGCCATCAACGATGTTTTCTAAATTTCGTAGATTAAATTGAAATAACGAGAACAAAATTTATTTTCAGAATATATCTTTTCTAGAAAACGACTAAAATGAAATCTCCGTCTCAAAAATGTGATATAAACAAATTGTTTATTATTTTTTTCTCGTGTCGTGCCAGACGTTCTCATAGATGTCGTGGAATCTATCCACTAACAAAATTTTGTCAAATATTTCTCATAAGATAACGTCAACTGTAGCGCTATTACAATTTTTAAAAACGATCTCCATTGGATACATTGATTCTTCAATCAAGTTAAACATTTTCCTTCTTCTTCTTCCGAGTGAAAAAATTCTTTTTTTTATTTTTTATTTTTTATCGCTTCTTCAAAAACTGATAACAAGAAAACAAAACAAAACACAACATGATTGCATAGCAATTACAAAAGAGAAGACGCAAAAATGTTGTTATCAAGTTGTTTGAAGTTGATCATCAGACGACGCACTAAACAATAGAATTTCATTTTAAAACAAAAAAAAACGAAAATGTTAACAAAATTCTACTTTGATTGATCAAGATATTTCATCGAATGCCAACTAAAATCTAAGAAGAGTACTTGTTGAGAAAGTCGTTCAATACGCGACATATGTCGTTCTAAAATAATGAAAATCATTTCATGAAATGATCGATATAAATAAATTCATCATTTTTTACCAGTATATGGCAATAGACCTTCGACACATTTTTGTCCATTAGGTAGTTTTAAAATCTTCTCTGGTGATACAATACTCAATAAGATTTTAATAACAATTTGTGCTTCAGTTGAATGTCTTGTATTCGTATTCCAATCGATAACATACGAAAACAATAGATCTAAATTATTTGCTTTTGATTCAAACAAAATCATTTCTTCCAAAATCAAACTCACTCAAATGATCATCAGAAAATTGTAGAAGAGTATTTTTCAATTGATCCATTCCATTATTTTCGTTCAAAATTTCTAGAGAATCTCATTTCGATAAAACAATATTTTCAATGAAAGACATTCATTTACCTTTAATTATCGTCAATGTTCGGTAAGGTTGATTAAGATTCAAAGCAATTTTCAATGCATCATGATATTTTTTATTCAATAATAGATTCGATACTTCTTGCTCCCTGAATATTCGAAATAAATACAAACGAATTGAATTTATTTCATTGACTTACATCAACAAGACCTCTTCAACTTTTTCACGTTTTGCTTCTCGATCTTCTTCAGTCGAATCCTAAGAAAATATTCATTCACTTCACGATGAATTCATTTCAATTAACTTACACGCCAAATCGTCACTGTTGAATCACTTGCACAAGTCACAAGAAGATTTTCATTATTCGATGCTGACATTCCCCAAATTTTGCCTTCATGTGCATCGATACTTTTCACGCAAGTACTACTTTTGAGATCCCATAATTTTAATAGACCATCCGATCCACTAAATCATTCAATTGCACAAATGAAAAACAAAGGATTGTCTTGTACCTGCTGATCAATTGAGTGCCAAGAGATAGATAAACGATTCGAAGAACTGAGGCATCATGTCCTTCGATTGTCTACAAACAGAAGATACGCTGAATGAAGTTTAAAACAAAATAAATTCTACTTGTAGACAGTTGTAATCTCTTGTTGACCAGATTTTAATCAAACCATCGGCAGAACCAGTGGCCAGTTCCTAAATATTTAGAAAGAAAGAATGATTGATCAAATTATTAATAAAATCCAAGATTTCTACCTGATTAACTGGTGAATATTGAACACACCAAATACCTCTTCGATGGCCGGATAGAACAGCTAATAGTTTTTGAGATTTTATATCCCAAATCTAAATTAAATTTTATATCAATGAAATATCTCAAATCCAAGATTATTTGTTCAATACTTTAGCAGTTTTATCAGCAGAACCAGTTGCAAATTGTTTATCATTGTAAGCTACAGCTACACTATTCACTTCTTTATCATGTGTTTTCAATGTGAACACAGACGAGAGATTCTGTGGTTGAGTTCGAATACTATCATCGAGAATTAGATTTTCTAATGACCAAACTTTAACAGTTGTATCTTGACTTCCAGATACTAAAAACGCATTTGAATTTCTAAAGCCAAATAAACGTAAATAAATTCTTTTTTCTTTTCAAATTTAATCCAAACAAACTTCGAAAAAGCAATAGCTGCAACATCGCCTGTATGTCCTTCGGCAACAGCCACACATGAAAACGAACATTTTTCATTATCAAACGACCAAATTCGTACGACATCATCCTAAAACAATGCTCGAATTCGAATCACTATACTCATTTTCTTTCGTCATACTTTCGAACAAGTTGCAATTAAACTATGATCCGAACTAATATCCAAACCAATGACAATATCCGTATGTCCTTTGAGCATTTGACAATGCCATGTATCGAGATTGAATACTTTAACTTTTTCGTCATTAGTTGCAATTACAACAAACGATGGTTGATTTTCGTTTCCATTCAAAAATCGAACATCAAGAACGTCACCTAATTCACCAATAAACTTCAGAAAAACAATTTCTAATCAACTGTAAATCGAAATCTTTGTCATTTACTTGTTTTTCTAATTTTAATTTTTTTAAATTAAACGCAACGACATTATGATCGACTGTATTCGCATAGAAAAGTCGAGTTTTTTCATTGAAATACGCGTTGAGAAAGACTTGATCATGTTCCGTATCTTTACCATACGAATTAGCAGCGATCTTTTCATAGGTTTTATCTTCTTGCGTCAACAAACAACGACCAGTTGTGCCTGACCACAATTTAATCAAACCCGAATTACCAAATGTAAAAAACAATGGTTCATCAGGAGAAAATGTTTGTTTGAGTTTTAATGGTTTGAGAAGATCGATTGATGGTGAAATGATGATACTTTCAACAGACTGAAAGAAAATAAACAATTTCGAATTGTTTGCCCTTTTTTTTCTAAATACGAACTTCCATCACAGGAATCGTACGAACTGATGTAAATGTCTGAAGATCCCAGATGATCACCACACGATCACGACCGGAGCTGTACAGGGAAAATTTTAGAGAAAAAAAATGAACGAAAATTTTTTCATTGTACCTGATCAATGTATGATCATTGTGAAGAACAAGTGAAGTAATTGTACTCATATGACCTTGGAGAGCTGTTGGTTTAGCACCTGAGACATGGAGATTATGCAAATAGATTCGACCATCATCAGAACCACTGATCACATGGATTTTCTTCGATTCCGATGTGTAGAATATCACAACTCTGAAGAGAAAACATATTACATGACAGCCAATCAAACAAACAAACCGAATAATCGCCGTTGAACCTTTCAAATTATGTGTATAGTAAAGATGTTCAACATCCCAAATTTTCACAGTAAAATCCGCTCCACCTGTTGCTAATAACGTTCCATTCGAATCGAATCTCATACAACAAATCGCACTTTTATGTACGGATTTCCATGTTCGAAGACATGTGCCTGTTGTCCAATTGAATTGTCTCAATAATTGATTTCGATATGCAATCACAATCAAATCACCGAACAAAGCAAACGAACCGACTTCTGATGATGTATCATCAGTACCAATCGAACGTACAATTTGCTGAGTTTGAATATCGAGAACATGAACGAGTGCATTGTAAGTGCACAGTAAATATTGACCATCATTCGAGATGGCAAATTGTCCACCTGTGTAGAATGATGAATGTTTCGATTGCTCAACGAAATTTTCTTTATCTTGAACCATCTGAAAAACAGAAAATTTACAGAATAACAACTAAGACAGACAAGTCAATCGATCGATTAGAGATCGAGAGGTAGATTATTTATTTGTTCAATATCAAGTGAAGTCAAACAGTCTTTCGTTTGATTATCGACAGATTGCTGTTGATTTATTGTTGAATCGGCGAACGATTTTAATTCTTCTTCTTCTTTTTTTACAGTTGCTATTTGATTTAAAACTAGCTTTCGTTGATATTCGAGATGTTGCCGAAGACGAGCCAAGATTTGTGACATATCAGTCTTGCTGTCATTCGAATAATGATCATGAAGAAAATCAATAAAATTCGTATCTTTACTCATTAGAATTTTATTCGAAAAAGAACTTCTTCTACTGATGTCGAAATATTGGTGAGAGAAAATAAAGCAACCATAAATAGCAACTGTAGATGACGCTCTCGAGAATAATATCATTGATAGACTTTAGTTATAAAACAACAACAAAAAAAAACTTGAAAACTTATCTCGAAAGAAAAGAATCTTTTTCCTAGTTGTCTTTTAAGTTTTGATTTTAACAAAAAGAACTCTAACTTTCTTTCGATTGGATTATTTCTAAGAATGACTTAGACGAATGACGCAAACTATCATTATATTATATTATATTATATTATTATTTTTTCTCTCTTTCTCACAAATGGAATTTCTTCAATGTGTTCGTCTTTATGCCAAAAAACCAACGAATTCATTAGCTAATATCGCTATTACGAAACCGCAAACCATCGATTGGAATGAACGTTTGCAAACTACCCGTCGTTTAATAGGCGATCAATTGAGTCGACTGAAAATCGAGGAAGCATGCTTACGAAATCTTACTCTCGAAAATGAACAATCCAAACGAACACTTTCATCGGCAAATTTGACTCAAGAACAGGATGCGTCTTTGTCCAATCGAAAACGTTTTTGTACAGTGCCTACGAATAATTTCGATGTTGATAAGATCAATCAAACGGAACTTAATTTTGATTGATAATTGAATAAATCAAAGAGAGAACAAAATCAATATTTTTTTTCTCGTTTTTACTTTTGCAGATGATTCAAGTTTTATAGATAGATTTGCTCAACAGATTCTATTCAAGTCTTTTTTCATGGCATCAAATGATGAATCATCACCGAATGCACAGCAGACACAATCGACGAATTATTATGATCTACTTGGAATAACACCACAAGCAACTGATGAGGAAATTAAACGTGCATATAGAAAAACAGCATTACGTCTACGTTAGTTGACTGAGAATTGATTTGTGTGAAAAGTTTGTTTTGTTGTTCGTTTTCGAATAGATCCTGATAAGAATCCTGATCCTCAAGCAGCAACTCAATTTCAAGCCGTTGATAAAGCGTATAAAGTTCTGAGTGATCCAAAACTACGATCAACTTATGATCAATTAGGACCTAAAGGTAATGAGAATTCAATCGGATTTCGATTTATTCATTGGTTTCTATTTCAGCGGCCGATGCAATGCGTCGTATGAATGATGGTAAAATATTGAATTGAATTCGATATTTTCAATTGATTAATTTTTTTTACTTTAGAATATTCCGAAGCATTAGCTCGAATGCCTCGTTGGAAGAAAATTGTCTATTCACTTTTATGTATTAGTACTTGTTGTTGCTTCGGTGGTTGCTTCTGTTGTCTCTGTGGTTTTGGTTGTTGTTGTAATTTCTGTTGTAATCATTGCTGTGGCAAATATCAACGTGAATCCGATCCATTTTCATCGTTTCAAGTAAAACCCAAAGAAAATCTTTCGTTAAAGAAAATTTTCATTTTGTTTTCTTCAGGATGAAGAAGATACTCCCGGTGTATTTACTCAAAAGAATGAAACTGATTCACCACCAAAAGTCGTTACTACTCCTCCAAAAGAAACTGATCCTGTACTACCTGATACGGCAATACCTATGCCTGCAAATTACGAATCAACAGCGGACACAAAATAATTAAGTGGCAATATTTATTTTCTTCGAATTCGTTTTTTTATACGTATATATCATTCCGATATGTGGCAATAATGAGTTATTATTATTATTATTATTTTTGTTCTATTCGTTCTTTCTATGCTTATTATTCAATTGGTATTCTTTTTTTTTGTTCGGTCTTTGGTTCGATATCTAACGCATTTCATTTTTTGTTGGTTTGTTAAGTTTATTTTATATATTCAAAGAAAAAAAAAAGAAAACATCGTGTTTAAGTCTTTGCGTTTTTATTTCGTGTGCATTTTTGGAATTTGTGATTATTACGGTCGGTTACGATTTCGATGACGGGAAGGAGAAGTAGGCCGATGTTTAGCCGGAGTATTCTGTGTAACCTGTTCAACAAGAAACGATGGTCTGTTCGAACAAGCAAACCAATTGCTTTGCATAGGTTGACCTTTTGTATCCCAGTTATTTGTAAGTTCATTCCAGACGAAAACAAGATTTTCATCAGTGAATAAATGATGTAAATGTCCGTAGCTGAAAGCTGTTTTGAGTGTACCATAATAACCAGGAAATTCCCTGCTTAACGGACGTTCATTTGAAATTCGTCGACGAGATGGATCGAATGAAGCAATCGAATCCGTTGAAACAACATGAATACCATTTTTGTAATAGAATGCACCAAGAATAGGCTTTCGAAAATGTTTTGGAAGCGGTGCATTGTATTGAATTGTAGCTCGATTGTGCGCATCAATATTGTACACATAAAGATATCTCGGAGAAAAGAATAGTACTTGATTATCTCGAGGATAATAAACAGCAGCACCTAACACTCTTGGTAAACTAGGATAGGATTTGCCGTATGATGTTGAGGTCGATTCCCATCGACGTTCATTGGGCAGATATCGACGTACAATTCGCTCAACGAATGTATGTAATGTTCCATCAGGATGTTTGAAAGCAGCATCCAAAAACATACGACAACGAGGATTAGAATTTCCATCAGGTTCTTGACTGAAATGGTTTGTAGTAATGATAGATCTTCGTGTTGTTGTTGTCGTCGTAGTTGTCGGTGTTGTTTTTGTTGTATATGATGGCGTATTGTAATCACCAGATCGTTTCGCTCCGTATATGCCTTGAATAGTATTACGATCAGGTTGAGGAAGAATTTGATTTTTTGCCATTGGCTGATACGATGGAAACATAATCGATTTTTCGTCGTAGACATGATCTAGTCCAAGAGCATGACCGATTTCATGAACAGCAACGAGAAATAGATTTGTTTTATCATCATCAAACCTAGAAGATTGAATTTCATTTTCAATCGATACTCTCGAATAGAAGAAAAAGAATAAAAAATAAAAATTTACCTTTCCGTCCATGATTCGTCTTTATCAAAATGTACTCGACCGTCTTCAGGAAAGAAAGCGTGCGCTAATGTTCCACCGACTCCATCGAATGGAAATGAATCCGTATGCAAACCGCTTGCAAAATCCAAGACAAAATCTGACTGACAAGTCGAACATGTTTCTTCGATTTGCAATGGAACGTGATTAGTCCAAGCTTGAAATGCTTCTCGAATGATACTTCTTGTCGCTGCTTGAGAAATTTGTGTCGGATAAGCATGTATCGAATATTTCAATGACGAACGCGTCCATTTGTATGCCGACAATTCCATTGGACCACCGGATTTTAGTTTGAGTTTATCTTGAACTCCACAACGAGGTTTATTCATTTGTCTTATTGTTGAACTATCTAATTCGCCTGTGACTTTCAAACCGAATCGACGTTGAAACTCTTTTAATATACTTCCTAGATCGGATGAACATTGAACAGCAGCTCCCGAACAGGGATTGTAACCGTATTTATCTAACCATTCAAATGCACCTTCACGAGAATTAACTGATGCTGCAGCGACTTGTATTTGATCGATTAGAAATACAATTGAAACTAAACAGAGAATTGATTTCATTGTATCGATTAGAATTGTTTCAAATTTCGAAAATGTTAGTGGTTTTTATAGTTTTTATAATCTTATCTTGCATTATTGATTAGAAAGAAAAAACAATTACACTCAAATTACATCGTGATTCATGATGAATAGTCAATTTTTTTCCCTTGTTTCTAGATGTTTGGAACTACAAGCAATGGCTCATCGATTCAAAGTAGATTTTACTTGTTTTTTAATAGAATGAGAAAAAAAAGCAACGAACCTAAAATCTGGATATTGTTAGTTGATTGTAAGAAACGATTATTTGAAGAAGATGAATCAGCAGATAAAAATGAAGAAATTCAACAACGAAATTCAATAAAAAAACAGAAGCTCACGTGTATGTTTATGACTAATGTTGGAGGGAAATTTTTGTTCTATATTTCGTAATTTTCATCGATAGCTACTCGATATCATCGACAATTACCTAATCAACCATTTGTTGTTTTAACAAGTCATCAAAATCAAAGATATTATCTATTATTACGTGATGAAGACGATGATTGTTTTAAAGTATCATTCAAATGTTTTTTTCTTTATTTGACAGTTTTGATGATTTAGTTCTCGTTAAATAATCGAAATAAAACAAGTTTATTGAAAGTATCTGTTGATGACATGATTGAAAAAAGTGTTCGACAAGTAAAACATTGAGAAATTTATATAAAAAATGAAATATTTCCGTTTGTCTTATCAGGAATTAGAAGAATTGACGAAAACTATCGATAAACCAGATGAAGTTATTATGGAAAACGAGTAGGATTTGTTTAGCATGCATAATTGGTAATCTAATTCGAAATTTTAGAATGGAATCAACTGATACCGTTCCAGACGAATACACTGACGAATTGTGGGTTGAAAAATTTGCACCACGTGCTTTCTGTGATTTACTTAGTGATATCGTTCGTATCGATTCGAACATTTTCATCTTTAGAATTGATTTTGACTTATTTCAAAGGGTATCAATCGAACATTATTAGAATGGCTTAATCTTTGGCAATACTGTAAA
>ERZ778027.744-NODE-744-length-67520-cov-11.486845_pt1 | contig 67520 bp, 79 predicted proteins | sample MGYA00375757_ERZ778027 | MGnify/ENA primary metagenome ERZ778027 (study PRJEB29350, sample SAMN05389817) | bioreactor metagenome | isolation source: Ammonium sulfate bioreactor | place: South Africa: University of Cape Town | collected 2014-02-18 ...
TTCAATCATAGTGATCAAACATCATGTGAATCATCGGATTCAATGAACAAACAAATTCGAATTATGAATAAAGTAATATAAGAATGATAACAACAACAACAAACAAACAAAATCTGTATTTTTTTTTATAGAATTCTATAACGAGACCTTTATCTGATCATCAAAGTTTTTCAAGAATTATTCGTAATAGTTATCCACCATCGCCTTATCTTTCCTCAATGCCTTCTGTTGCCATTCCACCACGTATGTGAATTCTTTTTATAACATCGCTTTATCTATTAATTTCAATTGAATTTGTTTGTTTTTTGAAGCAAAACCGCCTCGAGATAGTGGATACGAATCAATTTCTTTGATTAAACGACAACATCATCAAACGATTCCAGGCCGGCCATTATCATTGTCAATATCAACAGCAACGACATATACAAGTAGTGGAACTGATTCATCATCATCTCCACTTCCACCTGCACCAATGATGAATACATTTCGACCGGCTTATTCATCGTTTAAATAAAAGCTCACCTTGTTCTTGTTTCTTTTTTTTTAGTTTTCGTTTCTTTTCTTCTTTTTGTACAATTTTCAAATCAACGTGTGTATGTGCGTGTGGTTATTTCTCAGGAAATATTGAATTTTTTCTTCGCAGTAGACTATATTCTCAAAAAAATAAATGATGAATATCACAAAACAAACAACAAATCATTATATTTGAATGGTCACATTGAATTTCAAACATAACAAAAATGAGAAAGTACATTTAGTAATGGATTGTTGAGTAGCGAAACATTCCATTAACCCTGGTGAAGTATCGTGCAGGGCGGCTGAGAAGTATGTCATTCTTCGAAGAAATGGTACATGTCTATTGTTCTGATTGTTGTTGAAATCTGGTTTGTTTTTCTTGAATTTTATTCAATTAAGAATTGTCAATTGCGTAGGAGAAAAAGAAAACATTTGTCGTCTCACAGAAACGAAAAGCTTGTTATATAAAAGGTGACATAATGAAATCAGAAAACTAGAGCATTTTGTTAAATTCAATAGGAAAAATGTCGAAATTTGGAGAACCATATATGGTACGTAAAACAACTCGACGACCAGCCAATAGCGGTAGGGCGTACATTGGAAGGTTGAAGTATATACACTTATGAAGCGCATTTGTGACAGAACAGTTCTCGTCATTTTGGGTCGTTAATGTTCAATATCACAATACCGCGCCCTTTGTCTGGTTATATATGCGAGCAATGGGTACGGTTTCACTATTGGAAGGTGACTAAAAATATTAAGGTTTTTATAATCATGTATAAATCTTGACCATATAAACGATCGCGGTGTGTTTTAAATATACGCGATTGCATCTTGTAGCGACCATAATTGATGTGATAATCATACAAATTTTGTGTGTATTTTGAGTAGCGATATAGGAGAACATTGTGATGGAATAAATTAATTTCAAAATTACAATAATTAAAGTTAAAGCGTTAACCGATCTCTTCATCTTACATTTCAGATTACAATATAACTGTTTAAACGATGTTAAAATGCCTTCAAAGACACGTGGTGTTTTCTTTAAATTTTTCTGATCTGTTCATTTACATACAGTAAAAATGACTAAATGTGTGTGTGTGTTAATTTTAACATCCAATCATAGTGAAATGATTTCTATTTATTTTCTTTCATTTGTATCTGTATTATTTCATCGTAACAAAAAGATTCATATATATATTTAAATATGAAAACAAATACAATCAATTTTTTTCTCATTGTTCATCTTTGTCGACCAGCTACAGATTTTAATTTATCCATATAAGATTTGACTTGATCGAGTTCACTTTCAATTGTGTTTGTTTTGGATTGACATCACGTGTTCTCAATCTTTCTGTTAGAGTAGTCAGTAACTTCATCAACATTCCTATGGTGCGATCATCGTACACAAGAGATTGAGTTGTTTTCAAGGATTGTAATAAATACTTAGAGAATGAGATTTACTAGATATTGTGCTGCAAAATATTATTGAATAAGTCAACACTTGCAGAAAAAACTTCTCGTTTATTGAAAATGATCTGAATTGTAGAAAGCATGGAAAAAATGAAAAGGAAATATAATTGAGAAAACTGGGATTTTTGAATCGATCCATTTGGAAGTTTTTCCTAGAAAAAAAAATATATGAGTGATCAAATAAATTGCTAACAAAATGTTGCAACAAAACATTATTAAAACTGACTAGTAATTTAAATCTCTAATTAGTTCCTCTTTGAAGCAACAGACTTTTAACTGTCGAAGTTCATCAAGAAGTTATTCATCTAGTTTTTTTTAAAACATACTTCATTCGTCTACAGAATAGAAGTACCACTGTTGAGCTGGTGTACCATTGTCCGTCCAAATCCGAACATTTGTTCCATCCTCTTTTCTGCCCCATGCAACATCAAGTACCTTGCCAGAGTCTTTATGAATTATCTTATACTTTCCATTTCCAACCGATTCCCAAGTCCATCTTTGTGCACCTGTTCCATTGTCCACATGTAGTTGAACATTAGTACCATCTTCGAACTTATTTCCATATACATCGAGTGCCTTACCACTGTGCGGATTAATAAATTTGACAGCTCCATCTCCATTTGCATACACAGCCCATTGTTGATTCACGCCGCCATGATCTCTGAAGATCCGAACATTGGGCCCATAGCGTCTAGGACACTGAAAAATATCCAGAGCTTTCCCTGAGCCAACATTAATCAATTTATATACTAGAACATCAAAGTAGAATGAAGATTATACGCTTTAGCTTTTTTACCTCGTGCTGTGGATCTTTTTTTAGAACCATACATATTTGGAATAGAAGCAATGTCATTGTTGTTACTTTCAACTGGTGCAGCAGATATGTAATAAGAGACAAGAAGAACAAAGCCAATTATTATCATCTTCATTGTTTGATTTGATTTGAAATAACAAAGAATGAAAGTGTCGAATCTTCATGTTTCTTTTATACCTATTTACGAGAATCTCCCCATCTTCTTTTCTCATAGTTATGGGAGTCTCACTTTATAACGTCATCATGCTTGAGGATTGATCTCTGATAAGAAAAAAACAACAACAAAAATCCCATTGTATATGGGAGCATCCCATTGTATATTGGGGCATCCCATATCTCTCTGACCCGGTACCGACAGATGTGTCGACACAAACACTCACAATTATATTTAAACATGAAAAAAAAACAAATACATTGATATTCTATTGTTTATCTTTTTTCGTATGTGCTTGCTGCCACAGAGCATTTCTCATTAATCTCGTTGCTGCTTCTTTATCAACTTTGGCTGCTGTTTGTCGATCAGCTACAGATTTTAATTTATCCATATAAGATTTGACTCGATCGAGTTCACTTTTCAATTGTGTTTGTTTTGGATCGACACCACGTGTTCTCAAATAAGCCCACATCAATGAGTTCAATGTGTAAGTCGCAGTTAAATCGAAACGAGCTTGATCAAGCGGTGTGAGATTTTCATGAAGTGTTGTATAGGAAACAGAATCAAGACGAGCAAGAAACGTTTCAAGTTCATTTAACGAACTTTCTAATTGAGCTGCACGTGCATTAAAATCAGCTTCAACTTCGGGATCTGGTCGATTTGGTTTTGTAGTCATGTTTAGATCGATTCGATATCTGAAATAAAACAAAAACAATAACCGTTTTTTTAGAAATGACACAAAAGAAAAGAACAAAGTTCAAAATAAAATAATAATCGTAAACATCGTTATTTAATTTCTTCCTCGTCCACGACCTCGACCACCACCGGCTCCACGAGATGAACCTCTTCCTCCACGACCGCCGCCACCTCGTCCTCCTCGACCTCGGCCACGACCACGGCCACCACCTCGACCACGAGCACCACTGTTTCCACCACTTGCACCGTGACCGTAATTCGGTCGATTCTGCATATTTGTAATGAATGTTACTGTTCGTTGAATTGTGTCCGAAAAATATTCGTGACAAAGTATGCACGCAGATTTTAAATTCATTAAATCCGGATTCTTTTCCTAATTAAAATCAAACTTAATGTCAAAATGATTCTCTTCATCGAACGATCAATTACTTTATTGAATTCTACATCGATGAGTGCTGTGTCACATTTCGAACAAAATTCTCCTCCTTTCATTGTAACTTTTTGAACGGCATCAGGAAATGTCAAAACAAATGGACATCTACAGACAACCAACAACCGTAATTCCTTTCAAAAACTTCCAAAATCTACTAACTTATTGCAAGCAAGTCGATATTTCGGCGTTGAAGTAAGATCTAACACGAAAACACCTTGTTTACATATGTAACATGTACATATTCCATTGTATTCCAATGAATAACGACATGTTGGATGTGTACATTCATTACATCCAGCATTTTTACGCATATCTTTGAATGGTGGATTATTGTAGCAATACGGGCAAAGAGAAAAGTTCTACATAAATCGAGAAAAATGAGGATGATAGTACGCGAGAGAAAGTTTGTTTTTTTGTTGTTTACTTTGCCATTGTTATTTCCAGTAAATTGAACAAGTTCGAATTCATCTAATGGACATCGAGCTTCTTTGAATCCTTTAATGACACCGCCTTGCGGAAGATTGTAAGTTTCTTTACATGTTTCACAATGTAAACGACTTGGTCGAGATTCGATTAGTTTCATATAGCGACGACATTTACCACAACTAACAAAAAACAAACAAACAAAATGTAATTCTTGAGAGACAAATGCGAATATTCGGTACCGAACAAATGGTTTTCCACTAGCAGCCAATGAAGAAAACGAAACTTCGAATAGTGAATCCATTCCTTGAATATGTTGAACAAAATAGTGAAATTTTTGTTCGAAAATTTTCAAAACATGTGTAACTAATTGTTGATAGTTAACACGACCGAGAGCAATCTACAAGAATCAATTCCATGGCATTGAATTCAACACAAAGTCAAACAAACTTCATTCAATTCAGTTTCTACTGATGATCTCATATGAGGCAAAGATAATTCGGGATCAATCTAAAATTATCATCATTCGTTTTAAAAAAAAAACTTCTATTTTCAATCTCAAACTACCTTTTGATAACCATGTACAAGTACAATTCCTAATGATGTCGGTACTAAACGTCTTCCATTATCAACTTTGACATAATTTCTTTCGCAAATATTGTTAATATGCACGGGAATACTTGCATCTGTGCCGATACCATGTTTTTCCATTAATGAAATGAGCTCACTTTCAGTTAAGAAATCAGGTGCTGACGTATGCCGTTCATCTAGTTTAATGTCATCGATTGCAAAGGTTTCATTGACGGTGAATGTTGGAAGTGGATCATCGTCGGAAAGACGTTTCCATGACATAATTGCAGTGAAACCAGGTTCAATCACATTTTTACCCGATAAGGAAAATGTTTCATTTGCAGATTCGAATAGAACTGTTGTTTCTTCATAAATACAATCAGGACTGACCTAGAAAACACGATTTTACTATGATATTCTGTTGTTTTCAGTTAATTACTAGATATCATACAGTTGCTATGAAATGTCGACAAATATAATCGTATAAACGCCAATAATCACCACCGCCAACTGATGTTGCACTGGCTGATTTAACAGGTGTTATGGGAGGATGATCGCCAACATCTTTTCCTCGTTTGGGTGCAGTATATCTGCCTTCGGAAAGAAGACTTTTTATATGACTTTGCCAATCCGAACCGGAACAATTCGATAGTTCTCGTAGGACACCTCTACAAATCAAATTCTCATTGATTCATCGAATAACTTATCTTTGAAATTTACTTTAAATCAGCATTATCTGCATATTGCGTTGTTTCTGTACGTGGATAACTAATAAATCCCGATGTATAAAGACGTTCTGCAACTTGCATAGCATGATGTGGACTGATACCTTAATCGAGAAAATCATTACAAATAAATGGAAGAAAAATGAGAATTACCTAGACCAGCACTTGCAACTTTGAGTAAATCAACTGTATTCAAAGCATTTGGACGTCCTTTATGTTTTTTCTCTGTTTTAACTGATGTAACTCTAGAGAACGACGTTACATTTAGTTTTAGTAAATATATTGTTTTTTTTTTGTTTAATTACCGAATTTCATTTGTTGCTTTGATATTATTAAGAAAGAAATAGGCGATTTCTTTATCGAATATTTGTCCACGATCCCAGAAAAGTTTCAATGTTTTTCCATTGGTATGTTTAATCTACTCAATTAATAAATCTTTGTTTGTTTTTTTATCATCACAGAAAGGTAAAAAAATCGCAAAATTTACTTCAGCAGTCAAAAGCCAATAAGGTTCTGATTGAAATGATTGAATTTTATCATATCGATCAACACAAAAAGCAAGTGTTGGCGTTTGACATGGACCATACGATATACAACTACTATCCAAATCTCCATATTTGCCCTTTTAAAAAAAAGCCAAAGATGTTGTCGAAACATCGATTGTTAATCAAAACAAATACTTGAAAGAATCGTGTTTGAAATCGTGTAAACGCACAACCAATACGCAGATCAAGTTCTTGTCGTGCTTCGACTGATAACGATTGATTTTTATCTGGATAGCCAAGATTATTAAATGCTTGACGAATATCTTTATCAGTAATTGAACTAAATTTTGCTCGAAGAATTTTTGCCTATGATGATCATGAATGAATGACAAACATTTGAGAAATAGAAAAAAGAAATCAACAAACATTTTGGTTAATCGAGCTTTGAATACAATCAATAACTTCAAAGCAAATATTTTCTCCTTCTTTATCACAATCTAACCATAGGACAACAACATCAGCACCTCGAGCTTCTTTTTCAAGATACGCTGGCATACGATGACTTGGTGTTGCTTCTTTTTTCAATGTTTCACCAGCGAATAGTTCAGCCTAATCGACATCTTTACTCGTTAGTTCAATATTTCAACAAGAATCAATAGAAGATCTTCTCTTACTGGATCGACTTTATCCCAATTATTATATCGAGGTATGAAATCGATACCGAAGACATGTCCAGCTACGGATGTCATACGAAAACGAGCGGACGGATTCGATTGAAATTTTCCTGACCATTCATGAACACTACAAACATTATTGAAACCTTTTCGTGATGATAAACTTCCATTGGAGAGAATTTGTGAAATTGATAAAGCCAAAGATGGCTTTTCTGCGACCATGAAAATAATCATTTTCTCTTTTTTTGAAGAAAATCTATTGGAATTAAAAAAAGAGAGAGAAGAAAAATCTATGAAGATCGGTCTCGTTTTTTGTTTTTCTTCTGTTTTTTAAAAACACAACAATGGCATCATTTTAACAAACAGAAAAAAGAATAAGATGAAAAAGAAATGAAATGAAATGAAAGTGAAATGTTCTATGTTCTTGATTATATCAAAGATATTGTTCGTATCCGTTTACATATTCTTGATAATTTCATCGATCTCTTCTTTTTTAAATAATCGATAACCATTAGCATCAACAGTAGCCATTTCGACGTTAGTTGCATTTAATTTTTCTTCCATAACTTGTTTGAGAATGGTTAAAACATGTTTACATGCTTCAGACAATTTCATTGATTTATGATAAACATCTTGAAGTGTTTGATCGGCACCTTCGCTGCCCGATCCAATGGCTTTAGCATCGTATTCTGTGTATGTGCCCGATGGATCGAGATGAAACAAATGTGGACCATTTTCGTCCCAACCAGCGAATAAAAGAGCAACACCAAATGGACGTGAAATCGGTGCGACTTCGTCCGAATCATCACTGAATGCTAATGCCATGTTTGAAACAGATTGAGTAACCGATTCGATTGTCATACGTTCGTTGTGTGTGAACCAATGATTTTGTGCTTCGACACGAGCTTTATCGATTAAAGTTTTCGCATCAGCAATTAAACCAGACATAGCACAACCACAACTAAATAGAATATTCAAGGAATTTTCGTTGCGAAATGAGAAACTACGAACTGAGCGTCGACTTCAACGATTTTTTCGATACTACGTGGTTCGATAAGTACGGATGTAATACGTTTTTCTGTTGCTAAGACAACACCTAAATCGATCCCAAACAAACGAAAATACAAAATCAAATTCATCATCATGATTAAATCAAACCTTCGGAAGTCATAATTCCAATGGCAGTTGTACCGAATTTAATAGCTTCAATCGCGTATTCAACTTGAAAAAGTCGACCTTCGGGTGAAAATGTATTTACACCACGATCATATTCACTTCTTGTCATAAACATCTTGGAATAATAGATTCACTCGGGATCGGTTTTAAACCAGTGAACAATGATCTAGAATACCAACAAAAGCATATATCATCCTTTTTTTTCTCTCTTAGTACACACATATATATATTTGACAAAAAGAAAAGAAAACTTCGCTTAATTTTTGTTGTTGTTCCTCTCTTCTTTCTTCAGATGACAGCGATATACATGGAAAATTATGTACAAACAAAAACAAAACAAGGAAAAAGAAAAAAAAAACAACTGAATATATGAATACATATGATAATAAAGAACAGAGAAGAGAATTTAATTAGTTAGTTCTGCTAAAACGGATACACATTTAAGATTGATGAACTTTATTGGGAAATTTAGGTATCGGTGGTAAATTAATCCAGTTAACATTGACACTTGATATACGTAAACGAAGTTTAGGTGCAAAGACACGCATTTCACCTAATTTCAATCCATTTTGTTCTTCAAATTGAGAGATAATACGAGCATATTTCTTGGCTGAGTCTTCTTGTTGATGATGTTGAGACGGTGGACGACCTCGACGTGCAGGTACTCGTACAGTTTGTTGGAATTCCTCTTCTTGCTGTTGTGTATCCTGACTAATATCATATTCTTCATCATCTTCATATTTTCTATATCGTTGTTGTTGTTGTTGTTGTTGCTGTTGTTTAGGATATTGTGATTGCCGATTGTTTGTTGACATTTCGTCGTCATTTAAACGAGAACGTTTACGTGTTTGTTGATCATCGTCATCGTCATTTTCATAATAACGTTTCGAATTTTGATAACCACTCGCGCGTTTATACGGTTGAGCAACAGTTGTATTACGAAATTGAAGACGATTTTCTTCGTCGATAATTTCTTCGCCACCTGGACCTTCGATATGTTCGGTTGTGAGACCGATTTGTTTCTGCAATAAAACGAAAAATCCAATGACAATTTCGAAATCAAATGAAAATCATTTTTTACTTTTTCAGGTGAAGTTATATCGATTTGAGTTTTCGTTTGTGTTTCGGCATTTGTCGAATTATTCGACGATGAATCGATCGTTGCATCTTGCAAAAGCATTTTCTTCGATTCAGGTAATTGTTCATAGAAACTGGGCAACATATTTCCAATGTACGATGATTTTATCGTGCCGCCCGTAGATTTCGTAACCGGTGGTGGTGGCGGTGGCAATTTAACAGGCGATGAAATCGTTTTCGTTGTTGTTGTTTGAACATTTGTCGGTTCATTTTCATCGTCTTCGTCAAGTTCTTGTTCATCCAACATATCCATTTCAGTGACTGTCGGTGCGATATCATCGTCGAGATCGTCGTCAGCCATTGACGATGAGAAATTATTCGCACGAAAACGTTGTACAGCGAGTCGAGCAGCCGTACGTCTCGGTGGTTTGTTTCGGCGAATCATTGATTGATGAAGATCGCCTTCTAAACTATCGTTATCTTCGTCTTCATCGAATTCATCACCTGAATTGTAATCATTTGAATGACGAAATGTCACACGTTTCGATGAAGCACTCGATGGATATTCGGAACGAGGATAGAGACGTGGTGGCGGAGGAAGATTACGACGAATTTGATGATTTGCGTTGCCATTACCGCCACGAGCGTTTGCATAGGATGAGATACCACCGCGACGAGGAATGATTGTTGAAGGTTGTTGACGATAGTTCGAACTTGTCGATATGCCGGGTCGATTGACCATTCCACCACGTGCTCGACGATCGTCATCAAATGATGAACGATTCGGATAATTGCCACGTATCTATTCAAAACAATCATTTTTGTTTATTTTAATACAGAGAAGACGAAGAGCTCTTTTACATTCTGTTGTTGTGTTTGTTGTTGTTGTTGTTGCTGTTGAGGATGCTGCTGCTGCTGTTGTTGTTGTTGTTGTTGTTGTTGTTGTTTCAAACGTCGATCGATATGTCCAATGGCTAATGGATATTTAACCGGTGTATCATCATCAGCAAAATTATAATGTCGATAATTATTGACTAGACTTGACGATGTTGTTGAATGTGTTGGTAGAACAGCTAATGGTGCACGTTCTCGTCCAGTAACCGTTCGACGTGTATTCATTCTCATAAAAACTTCATAGGGATCATAATCATCATTGACAACTTGATTCGTATTATTCGTATCGATTGTATCAACTTCAAGGCAAAGATCAACATTTAAACCAGCATAAGGATCGTAGTCGTCATTCGTTGATGACATATATTCAAATGCAGCGTAGGATGTTGATGTTGGTTCGACTTCACATTCGAAATTTGCATCATCTTTGCGTTCTTAAAGCAAAACAACAATTCTCTGATTTGATTTCTGAGAAAACAAAAAAGTTTTACCACGAATTTCTGCATCTCGTTTTAATCTCCAACCAAGTAAAGTTAAACCTTCAGTGAGATTTGGTTGATGAACTAAAGCTGTCATCTAGAAACAAAAAAAAACATTTTATCTCTTGTGAACAATAAGAGATAATAACAGAAAAGAGAAAAAAAACATATGTTCGTTTTAATTAAAAGAAAAACGAACTAAAACCAAAATCAAAACAAAACTATTCATCGAAATCATCTTTTGTCGATGATTTTTTATGACGAGAATTTTTCTTTGCTTCCATTTGACCGAGTTTTTTGTAAACAACTTTCTTCAATTGTTTATGTTTTTGCAAACGTTTGACTTCCGCAGCCTTTTGTTGTTTTTGATGTTTAGAATTTCGTTCAGTTTGCGATTTTTCTTTGGCTTTCAATCGATCTTTATAAACTGTTGTAAACATTTTCATAATATCATTGATCTTAAAACGACAAAACAAATCAATTTCAATAAAAAGTTGATTTTCTCTTTCGAGTCAAACCTTTTTCTCTTCAGGCTCGAGAACAACAGCTGCACGTTGTTTCTCTTGAACAGGATCTTTAACCGTAAGTGTCTCGGGTGTTTTAGGTTTGAGATGAAACGGTAGATCTTGTTGAAGTTGTACTGGAATTTGCAGCGGTCGAAATACTCGTTCTTTTCGTTCGATTGGTTTGTACAACGAATCAACACTTGGTTCGTTGCGAATATTCGAGTCACGTTTAAGTTGGCCAAGTGTTCGAACTCCTTGCCAATGATTTTTTTCATTGATTGGCATCAAGAGATTCGTCACAGGCGTGTAGAATTTCGGTACTTGCAATGGAAGCCATGCGCGAAGAAAGACAATATCACTGAGAAGAATTTTATCTTCGAATGTCGCACGAAAAGCGCCCGGATGTTCTTTAACAACTTTTTTAATTTGTCCACGAACACCACTAACTGTTCGAATAGATGCACCTTGAAATTTCGCTACTTCTAACGGCGTATTGAACATGCCTTTGACGAACGCTGTTTTCTTGAAGATTTTATAAGGTGTTCCGATTAATTTCAATTTCTTGACGATTTTTGTTGATTTATCTAAATCGAGAACAACACCGGTTGCCGTCACACGAAAGTCCGTTTTGCCAGCAGTTTGTTGAACAGCAACGAAGCCCGTATTCTGTGGTGTGATTGGCCCGTGAAAAATAGCATGACAATACATATGTTGCGGCGTGTATTTCAGCAGTCGATGTCTCATATTATGATCCTGCATAAAATAGAATGGAATCGTTTGAAAACGTCGCCAGCCCATGGAAATTATCAATGGATCTTTGCTTTTGAGGATTTTTTTGTGCCAACGATGTTTTTTCAATCGAACTTGAACGTAACCAGTGTGAGATTCAGTGACTGGCATGCCGCCGAGAATGACGATATAGTGTGGATCGAAATTATTGATGAATTCATGAGGAATTTGGGTGAGTTCACAACGAACGTACATTCCTGGACGATAACCTTCGTATAAAACACGAACATCATCCGGAAGATTTTCGAATTCAGATCGATTTAACTAGAATATTTTGTGGAAATTAGTAAAAATGAGAATGAAGGTAGAATTCAGTTTACTTTTGTTTGTATTTCAACTTCTTTTTTGAGATCATCTAAATATTTTGAATCGGGATCTGTCGATTGATCGTATTCAGCATCGAATGCAGATTTCAATTTGGCTTTTTTTGCTTGAAGGTCTTTCGTTTTATCTTCATCATCATCATTGGCTTTTCCTTTTTCTTCTGCAAAAATAAATCATTGAATTATTATCAATCACAAGTAAATACAATCTCACCTTCATCGTCATCATAATCCATAGAATCATCATCATCGTCGTCGTCATCATCTTTTCGTTTTTTCGAGTCACTTTTTTCACCAGTTTCTAAGTCTTCGAAATCACCGAATAGTTCTTCTAAAATAAAAGATTTGTTTGAGTTGTTTAGAAGTTAATTGAATCGAACTGACCATCGTCATCAATTGCATCGTCTTCAGCTAAGAGATTAGCTGCATCTTTGTCTTTTTCCCATTTTCCTGTGACAAAACAATCACGAATTAAATCACAGATCTAGAGAATAATCAGCAAAATTCTTAAAAAAACTCTCAATTGGCTGGTTTTTTTACCTCATCGATATCCCAATTTCGTTTTTCATTTTGATTATTCAACGTATAATCTTCTTGATCATTGACATTCGTTTTCTTTTGTTTCGAAACTCGAAATAATCCCCCAAATTCAGGATTATTATCATCGGCATTATTATCTTCGACATTCAAATTCTGATCTCCAGATTCTAATAAAAAAAAAACACTTCTTCGAATTTAACTTCAATCAATTCTTTTCTTTACCATAAACAAGTTTCGTCCAGTTGATCGTTTTACTCGGTACATAACTAATTGAAAACTTTTTCGAGATATTTTCTTTCCACGACGATCCTACAACAGATTTCTCTTACAAATACTCAATTGGTTTAAGTTTAATATTTACCAAATTCTCCTTCCTCTTCTTCTTGGTCATCGTCATCATCATCTTCTTCTTCCTCTTCTTCTTGGTCATTATCATCATCTTCTTCTTCTTCTTCTTGGCCGTCGTCCTCTTCCATCGAATCATCATCATCTTCGTCTTCTTTTTCGAATGCCATTTTCCGTCTTTCTGTTTGATCTCTACAAGGAAAAACCGAATGTTGAATTGTGATGGTTAAGTATGAGTAACAAACTGTTGATCAGCAGTAATTGGTTCACTGTCTGCAAATAGTTTTACTTGACTCGCAGCAACTTTTTCTTCGATTGTTTGTTTAGTTGAGAGCATATTTGCAACATATTCATTAATTGGTCTTGTCTAAAAACGAGATCTTTCGAAAACACAATCGTTTATATTAAAAAAAAGTTCAACTTTTTCATTGTTGTTTGTTATTCGATGTGAATGTGAACCGCCTAATTCAATATAAACAGCATCTTTATCGTAAACGATCCCTCCAACACCAGAGAACGGTGCATATAAAAGTCTTTCTTTTTCATTTAAAACACGTCGAGCTTGTTTGCTTTTCGTTGTCCGATCCCCTGGCAACGCACAAGGATCCGGTAGAGCCGATATATTCGTCAATTTATAATCCCCACAACCTAAAATCTCTCGTCAAAGTCAAATTTCTTCGATATTCAAAAAGAAAATTCACCTGGAATATGAATCGGTGTGTCTGCTTTCAACGGACAACCTCGTACATAACCGTACAAACAAATCGTTCGATTTGTTAGCGGATTCGTTCGAATTAATTCCGGTTCAGTTAAATCTTCCATTCTGAAAAGGGCAAAACCGATGTTTTCGTTTGACAAACTCAAATGAAGAACTCGAACCGATCGGCAACAATGAATGGATGTGTGGTTTTCCATGTTGAGGGTTTGAATTTCATCACCGAGATAAATCTCGCGAGATTTTGAACATCACGTTGAATGTATTCGCCGTTTTTCATTCCCGACATAAGAAACAATTTAGCACCCTGATTAAAAACAAAAAAACGCCTAATTTTTCCGATTGAACTTCGTTTTTACTTGATAAATTTCCGTCCAAAATCGATGTTTTAATTGTGTTTTTCGTTTATTCAATTGTTTATTCATTTTCTTATACATATCCATGTGTGTCAAAACCCCCATGATTCTCGGCAAGCCATAGATTTGTGCAATGCTGAGAAACTCGAATGTTTCCATTTCAAAACCGAATTTGCAATCGATTAAAAGCAAAACCTAATTCAGAATATCAAATCTTTCCTTTCGAATCAAATCTTATGCTTAGTTTTACTAGATCAGCTATTTTAGCAACATCGATCATAGAATTGATGTCGTTTCCACATTCGATGAATGTTATTCGACGTTTTCTTCCTAAAAATCAAATTTTATTTGTTTTTCTTTTTCGAATGTCGAACCTGAGACAACAGTAACCGGTCCACGGATATCGGTGAGTTTCTGTCGAGTAAAATTCTTGATTAAACATCTCATTAGTAAGCTTTTGCCGACTTTGGCCGGTCCCACAAGTGCAACAACAACCGGAGGAGGTTCGAGCGGTGTTCGATCGACTTCAGGGAGATGAATTCGTTTTTCTTTGATATCCTGAGTTCGTCGAAATTGTTGTTGTGCTTTGACGGGATTTTGAATGCTAAATGCTTTGGGATTTCTTCGTCGGGCATCTTCTAGCAACGATTGATCGTTTTCCTCGTCTTTTTTCTTTTGTTTTCGTCGTTCAGCTTTAACACCAGTCGTGGATTTACGAAAACTTTTACGTTTTTCATCCATCTGAAATAAATAAAGAACAGAAAAACAACAACATGGCAAATCAATTGTTTTTCATCGATTCAAAAATCGAAGGATCGAACGGTTGTCCTTTAAACGGAGATCCTTCGGCATCCCAAGCTTTTCTCATCATTTCCTCGTGTTTCTAAATCAAAAACAAAATCTTCAAAACAATCAATCGAATTTTCTCAATTAACTTGTTGCTCGGACGTCGGTTGACCCATGGCTTTCTGCCGTTGATCGTACATCATTTGAAAGATTTTCATTTGCTCCTCTTGACTCAAGTCTTCCATCGATTTCTCCGGTTGAATGTGTTTCAAATTGATTTTTTTCTCATCGACAAGAAAATTCTCCCACCAACGTTCCATCGCTTTTTCTAACGAAAGCTAAATTCGACCGAGAATTGACCTTTATCGACAAGATTTTCGGTTACTTGCAAACATTCGCCGGGCACGAGACTCCAAGTGGATTCGTCGGCACGAATGGCCCAGGGAAGGTCACTATCGATGAGTGTTTTCCATGAATTTGACTCGAGAATTTCGATTTTAATATGTTGTTTGGCGAGATTGACTTTGACTTCTTTGCCTTTTTTGATAGTCGCTGGAATCTAATTGAAAACTAGACAAATCGGTTTGAATCGATGGAAATTTTACTTTCACTCGAATGTCGATATCGTTTATCGTTTGTGTCCACGAATAAAGATCACGTTCAGCACCATTGTACGTATCTGGACGAGTTTGAAACTGTTTTTGTTCGCTATATGAAGAAAGACAAATAGATAAAGAAAGACGAAATATTTCTTCGACTACAGTGCTTCTGCTGAATCATCGACATTGCTGATTTCGTTTTCAGTTGATGACATGATGAAAAATGATGACTACAATCGAAATACTTCGATAGATATCGATGTGAACGTGGAGAAAATGACCGGTTAGTAATGAGTCTTTGTTTACGGAATTCTTTTACGTGATTTTGATTGAATGACAATGGGCAACCAATTGAATTCTGTGAAAGTACCTTCTATAGTGAAATATTCGTTTTATCGGTGGAAATTAAATCAGAAAAATAGACTTGTCATTAGTTTAAAAAGGATTTTTTCGAGAAGATTTTTCGATTGTGAATTAAGGAAATATCAGACGAATGACATCTATCATGCCAACAGTGCATGTTAGATGTCCTCAGATTCGTGTCCATCTTTTCGAAACTCAATCGACGAAAATCAAAGGGTCATCGCACGGTCATATCGTTCTTTTACCTGTTGGATTTTTTTTATTCTTTTAAAAATTAAATAGAGTGTATACAACTATTTCATTTGTTCAATGAAACATGTGTGAACTTTGTATTCGATTCAGTCATTTGACAATCTGTGTTTTAGATTCGCCTCGTTCCTATGGCACCGCCAGGTTCTCAATTCGTGTTATATAAATCATTTGTTGAAGCATTTAAGAAAAGCCATCCCGGTATTAGTCAATGTGTAAGCGTCTCCCTTTTTTTTCTACTTAAATTTCAGAATTCATTGATAACGAATCGCTTAGGCCGGTCATTTCAATGCTCAAATCGAATGGAATAAAATCAAACACAATGAAGAATTAATCAAAGCTCAAATTGACAAATATCTCGGCGAGAATTCGAAATTGAATGACAAACTAATTGAAAAAGAAGGAAAACCGAGCAATGAACGCAAACGAACGTTGTCATCCGATGATGAACACGAACCGTACGACCCAAATCTCGAATCTGAAATTGTCACGCCTGTTGAGCCGACATTTTCAAAACGAGATTCCCTGGGTCCATCGGAATTCAACGACGAGAGCAAACCGTGGGTCATACGTTCACTCGAACGAGCTCGAGCTCGTGCCGAAGCTCGTGTTGCTAAAGCCCAAGCTCGTCGTTTAGCCAGTCAAAACCGCATAAAAACACCCGTTCAAGAAGGTGTCATTCAGCAAATCAAAGAAATCTCCGAGCGAATCGCCAGTTTAGTTCAAGTGAAAAACATGGGCCTGTCAACGGCGGATTCGAATTTGACTTTGAAGAAATTACTTCAACAGAAAAAAGAACGTGCAACTGAATTGAGAAATCTGCAATCGAAACAACGCTCGTCGGCACGATATCGACAGAGAAAACGACGTGCCGTTGAAACAATCTGCGCCAATGATCCTGAAGTTGCAGCTGAACTTATGAAATCCTATAAGCCAGCGACACTTCGCGTGCAAATCGATAACATTTGCCCGGATTTATTACAAACACTCGAAGATATCGCTCGAGTTGCTGGTGCAATCGATAAGAATCCTCGATTGATTAATGTTCAACCGTGTTCGTCATTGGATGAACTACGTTCGAAGATCAAAGAACGTCGTTTTGAAATTCGACGATCATCAACTTACTATCGTTTGATTCCATCGGGCATGTTTGCTGACGATGGAAAACGACATATTCATACCGGACCTGTTCGTCTTCGAAAACTGAAAACAATGGATTTGCCTAAACACGAAGGTAATACAAACAATTCGTTTGATTGATCTCGATGTTTTTTTGTTGTTGAACAGATTGTCATTTTGTCTCGGCAATTCTGCAGCATATTCGAGATTTATCCGGTACATTCGGTAACGAATGTGTTTTCTATTTGATACAAGATCGTAAAGCTTCGATTCGAATCGGTCGACCATCGACTCGTGGACATTCACCATTCATCATGCATTTAGATTATCAAACGAGTTCAATCGATTCAACACCGATGCCAGAAAGTGTTCCGTATCAACTAAAACCAGTGTAGAGTTCATCTTTTCATTCGTCTTGTTTTGAGAAGTATTTTGCTTTCATATAGAGTTTATGCATCTTGTTTTATCGATGATACAGGTCTTGTTACCAATGCTGGACCAACGTATATTTCGATTCGTTCAGCTAAACACGATCGATTTACATTAGAAAGTGAAGATATTGATTTTGATTGTGTTGTTAAATTGAAAGAATTCGAGAAAACAGCTCGAAATCATGTTGGTACAATCAAACCCATCATTGTCATGAATGTTGACACACTCGAACCGAAAGACTACACACGTTTTCCCAAAACACTCCTCTCAGCAATCAATAAATTCAAAAAATACAATCTCGATGCGTTCTTTCTCGTAAGTCAAGCACCTGGCCAAGCATCGTTGAATGTCGTCGAACGACGTCTAGCAGCTTTAGCACAAGATTTGACCGGTTTAGTGTTGCCACATGATTATTTTGGTACACATTTAAATGTGAGTGGAGTGACGATTGATACCGAAGTCGAGAAAGACAATATGAAACGTACCGGTGACGTGCTTGCGGAAATTTGGAATATGGATTGGATCGATCAATATGCTGTTGTAGCTAAATATATCGATCCACCTGAATCAGCCGATGAAATGATCCGACTGATTGATACGAGATCTGTCTTAGAGTCGATTGTCAACGAGTAAGACGCAATGATTTTGATTGAATTTGTTATTTGACGTCGATTGTTAAATAGAATTTGTGACGAAGATGAAGATGTTCCGCTTCACTTACGTATTAAATATACTCGATCACTTCCGAGTTTATACTCAAATCCAGATACAAAAGTTCAGCCAACTCAACATAACGTCGATGAGTATGAAATCATTGAGCTATTTGAAAAAATTGATTTTGTCTTTTATTTTTCTTCGATGAAAAGATATTGGTGTGCAACACATGTATTTCAAACGCAATACGTTATTCAAATAGTTCGATGTACGAAACCTGAATGTTGCGGTCCATGGCGTTCGAATTATATCCAAGTATTTCCGCATCGTTTTCTCCCGCCACCTGTTCCATTCGATCGTTCATTCGGCGGGGTTCGTTTAGCCGAACTTGAATCGTCAATGGCAGATCTCAATCCCGTATCGCCATACTACGGAACGTTATTTCAACGCATTCAATTTCATGGTATTGTCATGGAGAAAACGAATAATTTACTTTTACCATTTGATTTCTTTTGTCCGTCGATTCAAACGAAACTTCATTCTCGTATTTGTTCAATTTGTAAACAATATATTCCGACAGCAAGTCGTTTGCGTAATCATTATCGTGTTCATCAACAACGGTATGCAGCTCGTTCGATTGATGTGAAATTTAGTAAAGAAGATGATGAATTAATCGATGAACCTGAACCAATTGATCTCAATGATTTAATTCAATTTCAAATCAATCCATCTCATCCTGCTGTTTCTCTATTTGCCGATATTAATGAATGGTTACGAGCAGATTTCGAAGAAGATCCAGTTGTTGAAACCAAAACGAAAACATCGGCATCCGTTGCCAATATGCTCATTCGACAAGAAAGACAATTACAAGAAGCTGCAGCAGCAGCTATTGCTGATGTTTGTTCAATAACGAATCTAAACACACAATCATCAATTACAATAGGAAATAGCAATGAATCGAAATCAATGATTCCATTGACTGATATTAAAACTGAAAGTATAGAAAATGAAACTGTGACTGGTGCGATGCAACACTTGGCTGTAAGTGATTCATGTGATTTACAAAGTGATAATTCTCTTAATCAATTCGATGATCTTGGTGAACTTGTTAATCAAATTTAATTCTTTGTTTTACATTCATTCGTTTGTTCATTTTGTTTTTATTAGATGCTAAGAAAATTATAACAAAAAAACAACAAGATATAAATTGATCTATGTTGATTTGATCAAGCACTGATGATATACGGATGTTTCACATTTGTTTTTGTTGATATTGGTGCATAGATATCCAGAATTTGTTTCATTGTTTCGTTAAAATTTGATTTTTGCAAAGCAATTTCGATTGCATCAGCTATTTGATTATTATGTAATTTAACATTTTGTTTACAATACGGAAAACATGAATGATTGAGAAAACCATTTCGATAGGCAATTTCATCATTTGCAGGTACTTGAATATGATAGGAAACCGCTAATTGACGTTGAATGTAAATAACATCCCAAAAATCAACATCAAGCAAGACATAATCAAATGACGAGACAATTCGAGAAAGTGCTGATAAACTACAACCATAAAATGGTCCACTAGTCGCCCATAGTGCTGGTTGCCAATCGTATTTTGTTGTTGAATTATAAATCGGCTTGAAAATAATCGGTGGACGAAAGATAGGATTGAATTCTGTATGAATGAATTGAGGCCGATAGTTAGCTTGAAGAATTGTTTGAAGTAACGTACATTCGTACGAGTCAATATCAACTTTGAGAATTGTTAAATTCTGTGGAATACGATATCTTTTAAAGATAGTTTCGATGATAGTTTCAGACCAAATGAAATCATGAATGATTTGAATATTTGAACGATGTGGATAGGCATTGAAAAGTGCAGGATTTGTGTTAGGATCGACAAGTAATGCAGAAAAAGATTCGGTTTCATTGAGAAGAGTAAATGTTGGATCGTATTGTCCACCGTTGGCTGATGCCGCACCGATATTGACAAGAAATGGATGAGTGGACGGGATTTCATGAATGAGATCGATTAATCGCCATGCATTCGAAATCTGTTGATCTTGGGGACAAGGACCACAGAAACCATGATCTCGATTAATGTAATTTGGCCGAGAAATTCGTTGTTCATTTGAATGCCATACTCGGAGAGAAGGTTTGAATAAGAAATTCGTCCATTGTTGTCGGAAAATGTACCAAAATACGAACAATCCTCCTACGAAGCATATGCAATGACATTTTCTATTTGACGATTGAATATTCATTTAGAATTTTAGTTATTTATGAAGAGTATCAATTCTGTAAAATGAGAATTAAATCGACGACAACATGATTGTTGATTGACATAAGAATAGAACACCGAAAGTAAGTCACACAAATCTTACATATTTACTATTGCTTATCGATAGAAGTGACAATATGAAAAATATGGGTGTTAAAAATGAGATTTGATCTTTGCATTTAAAGAAAAGCTAATATTATTTTGATAATCATATCGAATCCTTGAAGGAAAAAGAATCAATCAAATACCCATAAAAAACGACTTAAACGTGTATAGGAGTATTCACATTGAATAGAGACGTTAAGATAGTAAAAAAAGAACAAAAAAAACCTAAAACTTCTATTTGTCAATTGCGTACAAATTCTAACGTAATAAAATTTGAAAAATATATACATAAAAGCAAAATATTGCATCAGTATCATTTGTATGTACAAATGAGTCACAATGTTTATAACATTGATTATATCTTGATTCTCGAACTCTTTTTTTTTATAACGAAATAAAACAATTTATTCAAGGTATAAAGTTGGGTAAAAAAAGAAGAGAGAAAAGCGTATTTTTTCTTTTAATTTGGAAGAAACCATGTTATGTTATAAAAAATAATCACTAGCTGCCATACAAATTTTTATGCAGATTGCACCGGGATTGAATCAACGAACGTCTTCCTCGTCATTCTGTTTCGTTTTCGGTTTTTTCCCTTGCATTCATTCATTCAATTTTTTCTGATAGAAGAGAACAAACCAAGCATTAGACTATTATTTAATACGGATTTTATTTTTTGTCCAATCGGATAAAATATTGATCTTGATAACGATTATTTTAGCTCAAATTTCATAGATTTTTTGGGAATTTTCACAGATTGTTTCAATATAAGATCACGAACATTTCGAGAAGAACTTGGAAAGTCAATACGATGTCTGCAGGTGGTATCAGCTCAACGGAAGCAAAACAATCAACTGTATCAGATGAATCGAATCAAACTCCGGTCGAATTAGATTTGAAACTCGCATACACCTTAGAAAAACATAGTAAACTTAGAGAAGTCTTTTTTCGATTATTGTTCAGCTATTTTTTTTCTCCTAATTTTAGATGTTAAACTTCAAACGAAAGCCTTGAAAAGAACTGAAGATCTACTTGAGAATCTCACTGAATGGAAGACGACTTTGGAGGCACACAAAGCACAATGGTCAGACTATTGTTCAAATACACAAAATAAACTAACACAATATGAAAGCATTTGGGATATTTTTCATCAATCGGGAGATGGTATTGGTGCTTATATTAAACAAACAGACAATTTAATTAAAAAATTAAGATTAGCAAAAGACGAATTATCTAGAATCGATCAGCACGAGTCTTTGAAATGTCAAGTCGAAAAAGAACGCGCAACTCTTACCAAACTCGAACAAAAAAAGGCCGAACTCGAAGAACAATTAAAAAAAGCAAAGAAAGAAGTAGAAAAAGAACAAAAAAAACCGGCTAAATCGAAGAAATCTTCAGCAAATACATCTTGGAACTGTTTTCAACTGCAGGAAGAACCACTCAATTCATACCAACATCAAATATCATTAGAAAGTTCTGAACAACGATTGAATAACAAGATTAAAAACGAAAAAGAAAAATTTTGTACAAAACAGAAGGAACTCTACGAACAATTCAAAACGATTGAAATAGATCGATGCCTAAAATTGAAACAATACGCGAAAAAGTATTTCGAAGCTTTTGTCACGCACGATAAGGACGGCGAATTTACTAAAACATATGAAAACTATAACGAAAAGGACGATATGGAAAACTGGGATAAACATATTTTCAATAACAAAAACCTGAATAAAACCTAACAAAAATCAATATCAATTTAAATCAGAACAAAGTTTTTTTTTTATTTTTCACTTGTGTTGAATAAATGTTTGTTTTTTGTGTATGAAATCAATTTCATATTCTTTTAATAAGCTCAACCCCATGTGTAAACTCAATTATTTTTAATGAGACAACTGAATGCAAAACAAAAACATTGCGTGCTATTTACATGCGCATACTCAATTAATCGTATTTTCTGTCAGAAAATTTCGAATTTAGACAACAGCATACAAGCAACTATTCTGTTACTTGTCTAATTAAGCATGTAAATTATGTGAACTTCTTTGTGTCAGTGATTTTTTTCTTCTTGAATGATTAGATGCTATGTGAAACATAAGAACGACAAACATAGTTGGTTTCTTCTCTTTTTCATCACGTGCGTCGCACTCCAAGCTGTCAGAAGGAGTAAATTATTTCTTATTTTATTAGTTATTACGCGGAAATACATGTCAACGTGGTCAACCATTCGTTTATTTCGCAGGATAAATATTATCAAACAATTAGGTAAAACCATCGATAAATAATTTATTGAATTCGCCTATTCGCTAGTCTAGGCAGTCAACAATGTATTCGTGGTGTGTGTGCAGAACAATCGACACTTCGTTATCGAATAATAAAACCCAATGAATTCACAAATGAATTCGAAAGTTTAGTTCTACGTACATTTTTCTTCGCAGAACCAATGACTAAACATTTTGGAATTACGAAATCTGATGAATGCATCACACTTTTCCTTCGAAAAGTTCTTGAAAAAGCTAAACAAGATCAAGTTAGTCTCGGTTGCTTCGATAAACAAATCAAGAATAATGTACGTCATTTTTTTATTAGAAAAATTCTTCTATTGAGAATTTTGTTTAGAAAACAGATTCAAACAAACCAGAATTACCCATCTGTTTCGTTATAAATCATATTGAAAATATCGATGATCCACCTGAACAACATGATTTCGCTTTTGATTTCAATCGAGCTCTAATTGAAAATCGAGATAAATGCCAATACATCAGTGATATTCTCAAAAAAATCACGGAAAATTTTGATATTTTCAACGAATATCAAGCTCGTCGTGTTATGCAAAGTCTTATGGCAGGTATCGAACCTGCGTACGCCAATCGAGGTCTATTTACTCGTTTGAAAATTGCTTCAATCGAATTAGCACGAAAGAAAAACTGTGATCTCATTTACTCGAAAGCAACAAGTCAATTTTCTACACGTGCAAATCTTAAATTAGGCTATCACAGTGCTCGTACGATCGATTATCGTACATATGTCAACAAAAAAGGTGAACATGTTTTCCGTGACATGTCAAAGATTCATCAAACATGTACGTTAACTGTTAAAGACCTCCGTATTTCGAATAAATTCGTTTTGACATGAATGTTGTTTGTTTGTTTTTCTTCAAAAGATAAATATAATTCTCTCGATTCCATAAATCACATTCTTTCACATATACAATTCACGCAGGTCTATCTGACTTTAAGAACCAAAAAAAGAAAAGAAAAGAAGGAAGCAAAATCAACTAAACGAAATAAGAGAGCGTAAATCGAAGATTGGATTGAGATTAAATTTCGAATTGATTCTATTTAACATTCGTGGAAAGTGAATGAGCATCGATACGAGCTTGTTCTTCACGTAATTGATTTAAGGTTTGATCAATTAAAAGATTTTCTTTTTCCAAACGTTTGCTTTGACGTCGATTCGATTGAGTTTTTGTTGTTGGATCTGTTGATGTTCCATTTAAACGTTTTCGACCTCGATCTACACCAATCTCAAAATTCGTTCGATTTAAAATCACAAAAGAAAAAGACAAACTTTGACTTGTATTTTTCATTGAAGATGTCATTAAATTCGATTGATCTTCAAAAACATCATCATTTAACATTGAATCATCATTAATCAATGATTCTATTTAAACGAGAGAAAACAAAATATATGTATCGATCCTTCGAAATTTAGTTTTCGTCTTACCAGAAGACGAATTTGCCGATTGATTATTCGATTGTCCAACATCAAAATTTAAATCAATGGCCGAATCATTTTTCAAACGTTTATTATTCTTATCAGTGGATAAATCTTGTAGGTTTCGTTTTTTACTTAATGACATCTGGAATTAAGAAAAAGCAGGAACTAGAGAAATTAAGATTTACCACTGATTGATTATTTCGGTATCATAATCATCACATTTACACAAAAATCAAAGACGACAGAAAAAAATATATATAAAGATAAACCCGAATACAATTGATTGCAACAGAATAAAAGGACATTCACTCGAAATTGCTGACTAAATAAGTAGAAAAAGAAAATAGTTCGGTTGCTTGATTTGTAGGGTTTCTTTTTTGTTCTAGTTTATTCACACGGGTATTGTTGGTTGATTCGACTGTGTAGTTTTTTGTTTGGATTATGATGTGAATATTGAATTATTTATCTGACACTACACAGACAACAACAATCGTATCATTTGATTAGACAGTTAAGTAACTTTTGTTCGGAAGTGTTGATGGTAAATCTAGAAAATAGAAACGAATGTTGATCGATCTTCGAATAATGAATTCAATTAACCTTGAGATGTTTTCGAAACAAATCCGTTTTCTTTAGCATATTGTTCCCATTTATCATCATCTTCAGCAATTGTTAACCAACGTTCATAAGAACTCGAATCCTCGAGTTTACGTAGATCACAATACAATTGATAATCCTAGACAAAAACAAAAATCAATTTTATTCGATATATTTTCGATTTTCGACAGTTTCTATTTTAGTTTTCATGCACACACCTCAAAAAAAGCATGTTTCAATGCATTCGCTGCAGCTAGTCGATATCCAGCATGAACTTGAAGTAAATGATGCGAGATAAGATCAATAGCTAAAAGAATTCATGCAAATAATTATATTTTGTCAAAAAGAAAATTCGTTCGTGCAATCAAACAAGCAAACAAATCAAAGGAAATCATCTCGCAACCTGAAGCCATGATTTTAAGAAAACTTTGTTTATATGCAATCGTTTTCTACTGTCCAATTCTAATAATGTTTGAACGAAACTCAATGCTAAGAGAATATTCGAAAAATTCAGTTGAAAATTAGAACAAAAGAAAAAAGAACAATTTAAAAGTAAATACCATCGTTAGAAATATCTTTCCAAGGATTGGCTGGAAACATAAAATTTGCATTTCGAATTTGCTAGAAAACAAAATAAAACAAATTGATATTTTGCAAGCTGATTTGCGAACAAACATCTTCGATTTCTTCATCTTCGTTAAATGGAAAAGTACCACTTAAGCTACACAGAACAAAAAAAAGCAAATAGACCGAAAATTTTGCTGAAATATTTCGAACTTACGAAACGTAGATAATCACACCGCATGACCACATATCTAGCGAACGATTGTAACCTTTTTCTAGTCGAATTTCTGGTTTCAACGCTTCCGGTGCTGAAAAAGATGTTAAATTGATAGAATTTTGTCGTTTTTTTTTTATTGAAACATACGAAGATAAGCCGGTGTGCCAACAATCGATCGTCGAAATGATCTCTCTCCAATAATTCTCGCAAAACCGAAATCACATAATTTCGTTTGTGGAAAATCTTGTGATCGAGTAAGAAGAACTATAGACAAAAAAAACTCATCGATAGAAACAAGATTTTGAACTCAAATTCAATCAAACAAACCATTTTCCGGCTTGAGATCACAATGAACTATTGATTTACTATGCAAATATCTCAGGGCAACAAGAACCTATCAAATAAATGGAAACAAATTTTTCTTAATTAAAAAAATCCAGGCTTTTGTCAACTTGATATATTAAAAATTTAGCTTGTCGTTCATTAAGACGTTTTTCCGGTTGCGATAAAATCATTTCTAACATATCTGAGTCCAACTTTTCCATGACTAAATAGAACTGAAATTCACACAAAAATCAAACTGAATTTTCTCGTTTTTTTTATTCTCGTTGTCGTACTTTGCCAGGTGTATCGAACATAGCATGTAATTTAATAACACCTGGATGAGATATTTCTTGTAAAATATCGACTTCACGATGAATTTTTTCTTCTTGTTCAGTAAATCGTGTTTTATCGATAACTTTAATTGCAACTTCTTCTTTGGTTTCGAACGAAGTGCCGCCATAAACCGTTCCGAATTGTCCACTGCCGAGAACTTCAGTTGGATTGATTTTATACAATTCGTTTATATCACGATTTTGAGATCGAGATGAGATGACTGTAAAAACACTCTTAACTTCATTATTGCCACTGTTGTTGTACGCTAATAAAGCTTGACGAATTTGTGTGTACGCATTTCGAGCATGTTGAGACGAATGAACCAAATCGTATTGCTAATTTCAAGCAAAAAACAAACGAAACATTTCCTAATTAAAACATTGAAATCATTCGTACTCGACTTCTTGTTCGTTTACATCCGCAATAGTAATTATTTTGTTCAGTACGTATTTGAAAATAATATCCTCGTTCATCATCGGTATTCAATTCGAGAATAACATGTTCTAAAGCTATTTCACGAGAAAATTTATTTGTTGTTTCATTTTGATACATTGTGATGCATCTAGACAAAGATTTCCAATGAAAACAATGAAAACAAAACTGGCTTTTTTTTTCTCCTATAAACATACGATGTATCAACACGCCAATAATATTTCTTTTCTGTTAGTAAATCTTTATCAGTTGTATAGATCATCCAACCTTCCCAAAACAAAGCACCACCATCGGCTTTTTTAATACGTTTTATACTTTGAATAAGACGTTGCGCACGAACGTTTGCATGACGAGAATTTTCATTATCTTCATCATCATCATGAGGAAGATTTATGGGTGATGATGATACATCTCGTAATTGATTACCAACATTTAAATCATCACTTGTTTCGCGTGACGAATCATCATCATCTAAATTATTTATTCGATTAGCGTTTAGTTTCGAAAGACAAATTGACTATGTTACCATGGCTGCTGCTTTGCATCGGTGTTCCACGACAATTTTTGGTCACTTTCGGTATACATTTTTTATGAACACTCATCTTACAATCTAATTATTTTAAAAATAGCAAAAAAAAATGAACACTAAATTTTGCCGATATAATCAAATAGAAATACCTTTGCATCGATAGCCTTGTTTGACGATTCCTTTGAGAAGACGCTTGCATAGGTAGCATTTGGTTGGCGAACGATAACTGTGAATGTAAAAACAGTGAGGCAGTTCAGTCGGCATTTCAGCACCAGTTAATGTGAGACGTTTTTTAATATTATTAGTTGCCTACAAATGATAAAGAACATCAAAATCAAATCAACGAACGAATGAATTCATTGAATACATTAGAAATCGAGTCTTACAAATGTGTTTTTTCTTTTCTCTTGTCTTTCCTGTTATTAGAGATTGAAATTAGCACGAGACAGTTATCCTTCCGGCGGAATTTTCTCACTACTATTAATAAATTCTCTTCGAGTTCAATCAAAACTAACAGCAAAAAATGCAAAAATCGATTTCTCATTGTGTGAAGAATATTTACATCGTCATCATCATCCTGTGAACATGCCACATCAGATATTTTTCTTGCCATAGGCGAACAATTATCAGGCAGATCAGATACACATCGTTTATGAAAATTCCGAGCACAGCCTAGAAAAAATTAAATAAAGTTTTGCCGTTTTTTAATTAAACAAACGCGTCGAAGCGAGAAGAAAATGTTCTTTTTGCTTTTGCCTTTCCATTTTACCTTCACATTTCATTCCTTGTTTGTAAAGACCGAATAGAAATTGTCCACATAAATCACAAAACGTTGGTGATAAATACGTATGTAAATTGAGAATATGAGGAACGAGATGATTACACTCACTCATGATATACGCTAAAAAATAAAGACGAAGAAAATTGTGAATATAAATGAATCAGAGATTTGGCTTGGTTTGTCTAGTGAAAAAAATAAGAGATACAAATCGAATGATTAATCAAAGCTGACTATGAGAGACAACACCAATGGAGAAGGATATTTATTAGCATTTTGCCTCGTCTAATTTCGACGAAATGAATAAATAAATATTTGATTTGTTTTTATCTTTCAAACAAAAGAACGGATTCAGTGGAAAATAGATGAGAGTGAAGCATCATTTTTGAACAAATAACTATTCCTCTCGTAATGGAAGTTGACTATGCAAGCGAATAAATAGAAATGAAACCCCAAAAATTGCCAGTATACTTACAAAAGAGAGAGAAAGAATGAACCGATCGATGTTTTGTCTTTCTTCTACTATAGAAAACGTAACTTTTCCTTTGTTTAAATCAACAACTGTAATAATAGTCAAGAGTTGCTCGATTCTCGTTCGACAACGCGTTTATCAAATTGTTGATCTATACTCTTGAGAAGAGCATCAATGTAGAAAAACTCGTTTATATTCTTCTCTTCTCTTTCTCTCTCTTGTTTTGCTCTATTATTTGTTGATAGTCGATACTAGTAAAAATATACCGGAGGAAAGAATAGTTACAGAAATGTCACCATATACACACAAAATACACATTCCCTTTTTGCCGATTATGATTTGAGTTCTCCTGTGTGACGGATAGTCAACAAGCACGTGTTGTCTTTGTCACTGCCAACATCAGTAATAATATTGGCATGTGTATCTCGAAAAAAAAGAAGAAGAAAACCGAACAAACGTGCGATAAGCATCTTCAGCTACTGTCAGCTGTATAAACGCATTCAAATCGATATACAAATCAAGGTTGTTCAGTCAATAACGATCATTAAGACAGAAGAAAACAAAAAATCTTTATTAGAAAGTCAATAAAACAATTGAAAACAAAGAATAGAAATAATTACCTGAATAGAAAGAAAAGGAAAAAGATCGAGAAAACTCGTTTTTAGGTTTTATTAACTTTCTTTTTTTAACTCAACTAATTGCACTCGAAATATCTCGTGTGCATCAGTGAGATGCCGACTTTTGATTAGAGAGAAAAGCGAGAAAGTGAAGACATACCAAAAACGAAGAAGAAGAAGGAGAAGGAGAAGAAAAAAACGTTATACGAATAGAACAAAGAGAGAAAAAACGAGAAGAAAAAACAAAGAAAATGGTGATAATGATGAAGAAGAGAAACGCGACTAGTTAAAAATGAAAATTACCCGAAAAAAGCACGACAATGATTCGCAAATAATTAGTCATACGTTTATTTGGCGAACTTATCCTCTAACTGAAGTCTATTGTCTCAGGGAAAAGATTTTCGATAGCGGGTGATCAGTTGCTTTTGTTTATTTTTCTCTTTAGTCAACATTCTTTTCAGCACATATTTGATTGATTGTGTCTATGTACAACCATTCATCTCTACATATTTAGAAAAACATCAGTCGGTTAAAGAGCATAGCTTGTTTATAACATTTCTCTTAATCAGATAGAAGAAAACTCAAACAATGAGAACGACCTTTGGGAAGTTTTTATTTGTCTAATTAATCCGAAAATCGAATCGAATCTTACGTGAAATAATTATTTCAACAATCGTATGTGGATTAAGTATATCTTTTGGATTAAGTGGAATTATCATTGAATATGCTGATGGTTCGTAACGAAATAATAAGATCCGATTTGCTAAATATTTGATATCTTGATCCGGACACTTTCAATTGAAAAAAAAACAAGAAATCGTTGTTTTTATTTTCGAGACAAACAAACCATTGTTTCAATGAATCTTATTGCTACTTGACGTAGTGTGTTCATCGTGAGACTAAGTGGACTTGTGGTAACAGTAACTTTCTGATGATAGGGACCGAATTTAATTTCGAATGAATAATTTCGAATGCGAAAATCTGTCGACGACATGCCATGGAAATATTTCAAAAGAACAGAAAACGAGACCAAATCAGATTTCTTGTTTTTGTGTTTGTTTACATTTTCTATATATATTTTTTCGTATGTATGCAGATATTTTTTTTCTTCAAGATCGATTTACACAATTAGAAAAATCATTTCATCGAACTTTAAGCTTATTGTTTATTTTGACAATCAATTATCGATTGACGAATTATTTTGATTTAGAAATCAGTATTGATATTTACAGATCATTTAATTAGGCTTTTCTTCAAGCGACATCTTCTCGAACCAATCGAATACGATCATTCGGAAAACTCTCTCTCTTTCTCGCGATTGAAAAAGCTTCCTCTTTGACAATAGGATTTTGACATGATGCGGAATATGATTCAGTAAAGGATTTTTTGAAATACATTAGAATTAGAACTCGATCGGAAATGCATTATTAACATGAAGTAAAATATTTAATTTCCGTTGTTCTGTAAAAGCACTCAAAATAAGCAGCATAAAGAATAATTATTTATTTAATTGCACGAACGAGTTCGACAATAGAATTTTAATTTAAACAAAAAATGAAGCAAATCACTTTCGCGATTTCTGCTGATAAAGTTAACAAAATATTTTGGAACGTTTATGAGACAAATCATTTCCCAATGCTAATAATAGACATGGAAACGAGAAAATGAACTAATGCGTGTGTATATTATCGTCGAAGAAGAAAGGAAAATCCTGTCGAGAAAATTCTAATGAGATTGTTTGTTATTTACTAACAAGTTACTCTCTTTTTATTTCTCATGCGTTTTAAGTAAAAAAAAATGCAGATGAATCAGTATTTTGTAATAATGCCTGGAAAAAGTAATGATTTACGCCATTGCTTCCTTCTCGAAATGCAAACAGTTTGAAGAGATTTTGTTTTGTGAATTTTATTATCAGAAAAAAAGAAAAGAAAAGAACGAAAAAAAAAAAGAAAAACATAATTCATTACGAAGAATTAACACAGATAGCAAGAATCGCATACGGATTAAAAATAGCTGAATTTTCGTTTTATTCAACACCGTGTGCAAATATCATGACAAGACCTGGTTCCGTAACTAGAATAAACAAAGTTTTCAAAAGAAAATCAATCCAAATTCTCATTTATTATTTTCGTTCGTTCGTACTCATCAACTGATTCATATGTCGATTGTCACAGCCAAGTACGACCACTGCTTGTTTGCCGATAATACGTCGGCAAACATAACTTTCATAATGTCTTCGATTCAATTGTCGAGTTTCTACAGAAAATTGATTTAACAAAAAAAGCCAAACAATCAATCGATTAAAGTTTACCAAGTGTCGAAAGCCCTTGCGGCCAATGTCGTTCGTGAGCGTTTTCCATAAGTTCGTTGGTGATATTAATCGGACAGCCACTTTCGAGTAGAGCACGTTTGATAACAGCTTGAAGAACGGCATCAGGCGTCGATATCATTCCACCCCAACGTGTTACACGTGCTAATTGCAAATTATTTGACCACCGAAGAATCTCATCGTTTTCAACACGTTCGTAGAGCTGAGATATCGTTGGATTTTCAACTCGAAGAACACGAATGAATTCCTTGGATAACAAAACAACAATCTTCGATAGAAAAACAAATCGAATTTGTACCTGAAGTGTTCGGACTTCGGATTTATATAAATCCATATCCGTTCGACATTTTTGTAGTTCATTTTTGACAAGATTAAGCTCGATTCTTAATGCTTGAACACAATTATGAGTCTGCGAAGAAGAAGAACGAGAGGAAATTGTTTTTTTTTTGTTTTCAAAAAACATCAGTTTCTTACGCGAAGATCGTCTTTCGACACGAGTATTCCGCAGCCATTTTCGCATTCGATTAGTTTCTTCGGATTAAATTCGCAGACAGCTAAATGATTTGGTAAAGTATCTAATTTGACTATTTCCGTGCAACCTTCGTTTTCACATTTAATACTTAATCTAATTTGGAAATCTTCGCATTAAAAAACAAACAAAATGACAAAAATTCACTTGGACAACAGATTTTTTAGAATCCGTGGAACTGGCTTCAAATGATCAGATTCAATCGGTGTTCGGTCAATCGGACATGTTTGTACTCGTGAAAGCCATTCATTGATACAATCCTATCGAAACATACTTTGTTTTGTATGGCTTTTTATGCAAAACAAAGCTCGTTTTACTTGACAGAAAGCATGTTCACATTGAGGAGCTTGAAGAGGATTTTCAAGTACTCCGCCACAAATAACACCTAAGAGAATAAATATGTTTGTCGAGCTGATAAAACTTGTTATATCTCGGATAGAAAATAGACACATACAAGTTAATTCGTCATCGACACCGTCAGGAAATCGTTGAATATCAAAGCCCATGTTAATCGCGCTTATCTACGGAGAAGATTTTTAGCAAATACTTTTCATTTCTCGAATTCGAAATTGTCCTTCAGAGAAAAAAACGTGATTTTTCGTTCAAAATAATAATAATGTCTGTCAAATGATCACCTTATCGGCTGGTTGATAAGACCAACCAGTCGAACAACGTTTTAGTTTTTTTTTTCTTCTCTCCTACTAGAGACAACTATTTCTCAAACAAAAAACGATACATATCGACATCTATATCAAATTGTAAATTAGACGAACTTCTTACTGTGATTTATTTCTTAAATTTCAGTTTTGTTTTTCTGTTTATTTACTCAGAAATCGAGATTCGTACATAAAACTGTAAGATGACGTCGTTTTGATATTGATAATCAATTATATTGAAATATAAAATATCTCGCCAAGCTTTTAATTGTGATTACAAAAGAAAATTCTCAATTGACTATCGAGACGTGAGCCAACAATTCGATTTATTTTCAAACATGCACATATATACAGTTATCTTACTAAATACATATTGAGTTGGAGGAGGAGGAGGAGGAGAATGATTTTGTTGTCTGATGTATAACTGTGAAAAAAAAACGAACGCAAAACGTGCCATTTATTCATTTACTATTCCTAACTGTCATAAATTCGACACCTGATTGAAATCAACTATCAATTTACTCAACGTGCCGATCATTGTCTCGTTTTAAAAAGAGAAACAAAAAACCTCCTCATCGATTTCCACACGTGTTCATATAACAGTCAATAAGAAAAATTCTCATTTCAATGTCAGATTTTTTTATTCGTTCGACTCGATCGATACGTCGAGCTATGATTTTTCTTCGTTTTTTTTTGTATAATTTTCACACGAATTATTATGATAAAATAAAACGGAACTTTTCAATCTGTTAGCAAGCAAGACGAAACAGACACTGTGTCGGTACCACCTCCTTCTTCTCTTCTTCTTCTTTTTCTGTGATTCTTTAAACCGACAAATGATGATTTCCGGCTTGAGAACATAACGTTCAGGATATCGAACCGATGAGCTAAATATCGAGTCAATATTGAAAAATCGACATTCAACGAGCTTGTTGAGAATATTTTACTCTTTTCTTTTTGCCGACATACCGCATCGAGTCTCTCACTCTCTTTCTTCTAAGAGAGTTGACAAACATTTAAAAAAAAAAGGTAAGAGTATAAGTGTTCGAGTTTTCTTTTTCTTCGAATTTTTTGTTCTATATTCGAGTCTGTGCTTGATCAGGAATGATGCATAGATTAATGTCATCGATTATTTACAGTGTAACATAAGACTTCCTTTGGTTTGCTCAAGCCGATGTTTTATTTCTTTCATCTTGTTTTGTACGAAAAAAAACAAACGAGTAAAGATGCTGGGAGAAAAACAACATAGATGCGTACGAAAAGTTTGTCGATCATGATTGAGCATACTAATTCTTACGAAATCTAAAAGGATGTTTTTTCTCTTACGCGATAGTTAAACAAATAAGACACCGGTGAAGAAGAGAAGAAAAATGAAAATGTAATTATCTTTCTTATTCTCATCGAATAGTGACGCCGTGAAAAAGATAAGCTTGGCTTCAGGCGTCGTATTGTGTCGCGTGTCTCTTGAAAAATTTTCTCTTTTTCTGAAGTGGAATAGTGCGCATAGAACTCAGGTGGTGAAAACGAAGAACAAGAGAGAAAAAAATCATCAGCTTAAACAGACCACCTATCCATGTTAGTGTTTGCATCATTGTATTTTAAAAAACATAACTCATTCGATCGAAGATGAGAATCTTTTGAAGAGAGATTCCCGACTAATCGGCTTATGACAGAAGCATTCATATATAACTAACAATGTTTCGTATTCACGCACTCAGCATGATTGGAGACAAACAACATTCTTGAGTTCGTTTTTGAACCAAACAAAATATCCAAACTTTTCAATTAAGAATTTATTCTAATTGATCATTATCCAATGAATGAAATTCTCTACGGCCAATATGTCGAGAGTAGAGAAAAGAAAAAGCGAACAAGCAATATTCATTTATAGACTTTTGTTAATCTATGAAAAAGAAAACTATCTTTACACTTTCAAACTAATTGATGTCATCATTGTCAGCAGCAGCATAAAAAAAGGGAAAGAAGAATAGAAAGTCAAGCTTTTTTGATTGACTTTTATAGTGATTGCTTTCATATGGTTCTTTTAGTTTATTGACAAATGGGCTAATCTCTCCACCCACCATCTTCTGTCAACAAAATAATAATGTTATTGAACAAAAAGAAAAAAAAACCGTAAATCTCTCAATATGTGTCAATACATTTCAAGAGTAGACATCATTACATCCAATTAAATAGCTTTTCATTTGTTTAACAGCTTTTTCCCAAATGTGTGTTATCAAAACAAGAAAAGAAAATGAATATGACGCTTCATATTTATTCATTTACACTGTTCGCCCACAAGCTTTAAGACAGACACAACATACAAACAAAAGAAGAAGAAGAAGAATTCGAAGTCGAAGAAGAAAGAAAAAAAAGAAGATGAATAAGGGGAGAAAAAAAACGAGAAGAATGTTAATTGAAAATTTTAAAGTTTTGATGATGATGATGGTGTGATGTTGGCCAGCCGATGAATTCTTCGCTTGTTCGGCCATACATCGATGGTGGTTGAAGAAAATCCATTTCTTGATTTCGATATGTTAATGCACTTGTTGCTGAACCATAAATCGGTGGGCTATTTCCAGTTGATGAGCTATTTTTATAAATATGTTGAGGATCATTGCTATAGAACAATCCATTTGGATATGATGTTTGATTTGGACTATATGATGTTGGATAAATATGATGATAGGCAGCAGCTTGCGATGACCAAGCAGCGAGCGATGTTGCTGCGGCTGCAGCAGCACTCGAATTATCCGATGTTGGCGAACGATAGAATGTGTTGCTCGCTACTGAATTCGATGAACATAAACTATTGCTACCACCGCCATTCAAGCTATTGGTACTTGATGTCGATGGTGGCGAACGATTATTAGTCATTTGAGAAGAATTCATTCGTTCCGATGGACTAATCATTGCTGGACTTTTCACTTCACGTTTACAGATTGCTAATGGAGTTGTTGTCGATGAATGTGATGTGTCAGTTGAAGATGTTGATTTGTCGTGAATGCCACTATTCGATGATGATGACGGTTTTTTAGCTGCTTTATCTTGTTGACGACATTTAGCACGACGATTTTTAAACCAAACCTTTTTTTTTTGATTTTGAAAGTAAAGTCTCTTTGAGATTGAAATGAATGATTCGACTTACTTGTATTCTCGATTCGGGCAAAGCGATTTTCAGTGCAACTTCTTCGCGCATGAAAATATCAGGATATCGTGTTCGATCGAATAAAGTTTCGAGTTGATCGAGTTGTGCACGAGTAAAAGTTGTTCGTTCACGTCTTTGCTTTCGTTGTGATGAACCTGAAACATTTTTTTTTCCAATGAATTTTTACTGAAGAAGAAGAAGAACAAGATATTCTCTACCATTATACGATAAGCTTGAAAATGAGTCAGGATGTTGAGGAAAACCGAATGCAAATGGTACGCCTTTAGTTGGATCCGTATAGCCAAACTTTAATCCTGTCGGATCGTTTGCCATTGATGAAGCAGCAGCAACATAATTCGAATAATAATCACCTAATGGCGGTGATGGATATTTGGATGTTGCACTGGTACTATTAACGGAAGCCACGATTGCTAAAAATAAGAACATAATCAGTTAAGTCTTTGGCTTTTCTCTTCTTTAGTTATGATAAGACTGTCTTCAATCGATATTAACACGTGTCAGATTTCATGCGTGTACGATTGAATAAGGTAAAACGATTCGGTGTTGGTAACACTCAGATAAATCGAGGCTAAACTCATAAATAAATACTTACCAGGTTTTTTTTCTCTTAGTGAAGATATACCAATGTATATGAATGAATGGGAATCGTCTCAAACTTCAAATAGATTAGAACTGATGATGAAAAAAAACATCGGACACGCACAATCTTTTTCTCTCTCTCTTTCTCTTTCTCTTTTTCTTCTCTCTTTTTCAAGAGTTTCTTCTTCTCTCCTCGTCTCGTCTCTTCTCTTATTCCATTGTAATAAAACGACTGTATCACGCGACGATCGTTAGTCGTTCTTGATTGACAAGCAATGCGTGTGTTTTTCTTCTTTTTTTTTCTTCGTCATCCAATCAGATTCCTCTCGAGTACACGAAGAGAAGAGAAAAAAAGAACTTTTCATTTTGTTTTAACCAATCGGATTTTATTGGAATATGAGCCAATGGAATTTCTATGAGAAAAAAAAACGTATCAACATGTATAACAACAAATTCTTTCAATTCTTCAAGTATATTTTTATTCATTAAAAATTGTTTGATGAATTCGAGCTTGAGATTACGGATTATCGGTTAGTGTGAACAACTTTTTCTCTCTTCTTCTTCTTCTTCTTTATGACGCCAGAATCAAATTGAAAAATATGTCTTTAGGCGTATAAAACATGAAACATGCATCCACACACAACACAAAAAAAAGAAAACTCTTTTTTTTTCTTTCTTCGTTGACCAAATCTATGCTCGTTGAGACACCTGTTTCGTCTTTTACATATTCGTATTTATTGACAATATTGACTTTGCTCATCAAATGATATGCATAAAGAATAAGATAAGCTTGAGACACTCTCACATACCACGCACATTAACATAGACGTTCTCTCTGTTTAATATAAATATGCTTTTGATCATCTTTGTACACACTTATCATATTTGAAAGTAAAGAATGTACGTATGTTGTTTACCTCATGGCATTTTTTCTTTATGTTGATCTAATTAATATGGTAATACGCTAACTAAAAACGAAAGAATGTTATATATCGTATGGGTATGCGTGTGCGTACGATTCTTTCTTCTATTCAGCGACATGTGCAGTAAAAAAATGGCAATTAATTTACGTTTTCCTTTTTCTTAGTTGTTAGTTCATTTTTTTTTCTTCTTCTTGCGAGATGAATGTGCGTGACAGTGGCACGCACACGTCAATCACAGTTGTCATCTACCTATATGTCCCACGACATTCATTAGGGCGCATCAATCGAGAAATTCGAGTGCTTGTTCATTTTTTCCTTGATAATTGAAGTGGTTAAAAGACGTTGATGATGAAGAAAGATTTTACTTCTTCGAGTTAATTTCGTTTCTTTGAACATAGTAGGAATCCGTTCTTTTCTCATTGTTTTTTATGTATGTATGAATGGACAAAAAAACTAAATTATTCAAGAGATAATAGACGACAAAAGAATAGAATTGAAGACGTTGACAAAGGCGGCTAGTGTTTGATTGAAAAAAACTATCGATTCCGTCAATGATTGAAGACAAGCAAAAATCGTTTAAAGACGCGGAAAATCGGATCAAAATCGTTGTATTCAAATCAACCATCGAGCACATTAAATATAGATGAATTTCTTTTTCCTGTTTAAAAAGCTGGTTCACACATCAACAATACACAAGTTTATTACGAACTATTTCTAGGCTGACTGATGAGATTCTTTTTTTTTTTGCTCTTCTTTCTCAAAGAATTGGAACAATAAACACAATCTTAATGCAATGTCATTCAGAATAGATTATCATTTTTGACTTGATGATTTAATCTTCTTTACAGCTAGATCTTTTTGTTTTATTCCGGGAAACAAAATCTTTCGAACTATCAGCGAATACAATGATAAGTCTTCGTTTTGTGTCCTTGTTTATTCTCCTTTCTTGTGTGTCAACAGTAGCTAAATTCCAATGATAATTTTCCTTTGATTACTAATCCAGGAAAATGAATTTTTAATTGTTTTTTCTGCTAATAAAATTGAAACAACCTATTTTTAGTTAAATAAGGATTTAAAAATCAAGCATAATTCATCAACAAGTTTATTTTGTTTATATAGAAAGAAGAAAAAAAAGTCTGTCGAAGATTCGGAGAACAAATTGCAAATTAATGAGTATGGATCATAACTTGACATAAACGTATTTTTTTGTCAACGACCTATATTCTCTTTCTCTCTCTCTCTCTCTCTTTATCAATCTAAAGTGTAATCTCAAGTGGATAAGGATTTCTTTATGTTGAATAGTTATTAGACGATTTATTTGCTATTTACCTGACTGATAACAAGAGAATTATTTCGAAAAGGACTTGACTCTTGTCGAATTATGTGGTGAATAGAAGAAAAAAAAGAAAAAGAAAATATTTTGTCTAGTTCAAAAGTACGACGAATCAAACATGCTTACAAAAAGAAAATCATATAACTCAACTAATCTTACATTTGTATGAAACATTGTAAGATAATATATGTAGTTCAGTCGGTGGAAATAGATAATTTGCACCTATGAAACAAAGAATCAACTGATGTATCTGGTGTTTGTATGCACTGAATTATTTATTAATGAAGAGAGCAGACAAAAATAATAATAATAACTTAGACTCAAACAAATAAATGAAGATTATCAAGCAGCAAAACTACCAGATAAAAGGATAATGACTTTATAAACGTTTTTTCTTGAGTTTTTTAGTTGTTGTCATTGATTTTGGTGGAAAATCGGTTTGAGAATTTTGTTCTAATAGATTGGCGAGTTTTTCTAAGATTTTTTCATGTTGTTTATTCAAGATATTTGTGACAATATCTGTTTGTTGTTGTAAGTCAGTTTGTTTGACAGTTAAACTTTGTGTAATTGTATTGTTTTGTTCGGAATCATTGGTTGAAACTAATTGTTTTAGCAATCGTATTTGCTCATCACTTTCATAGTGACATTGTTCGAATTGATTGAGTTGATCTTTGATTTGTTTAAGTTTCGATTCAAGTTCGATCACATTCGAATTCGATGTTTCATTTTTATTATTATCGTTATTAATCAGATGTCTTAACGTATGTTTTGACATCATGTCCTGATATTCATCATATTGTTGATCGACTTTCGATTGTAAAACACTAATTGTAGCTCTCGCTTGTTCAAGTTCGTGTTTCAGTTGCTCATTTTCAGGCACATGATTTATATCGAATACTGAATGCGGTTGAAATTGATCAAGTAACTGTCGATTTTGTGTTTCGAGTTCACATATTCGTTGATTGAGCTTTTCGATGTCATTTTCATGACATGTTTTTAAATTTTGTATTGATGTATAAAACTGTTGCATTAAATCGCTTAAACTTATCGGTTTACCCGAAACATATGATGATGATGCTGAATTCAACATTGTTTGTTGTGCCGAAATGTTCATCTAGGATATTTAATTACTAAAATGAGAGTAAAATAAATTCCTCGTTCAAAGTTCTCTTCAGACAAAGAGGATCGACAGAGATTTACTCGAAATCTGTTCGAACCCGTTAATTTGTTAGATTAGATTTCGAGAAAACAAAAGTCAATCATATCCTAGCTAATATGTTTTTATTTCATTCCATCAGACAAAAGAACAAATGATGGTAACATAGAAATAATAACAACAACAAAAAAAAACAATGAAAACAAAAAAAACACAAAGAACTTTCATTATTCTTTTTCTTCTTCTTGTTTTTTAGATTAAATTTTATTTCAAAATTTGTTTTTTTTTCTACGTAAACAATTTTTCAATATTTTGTTTAAGCGTTTGAATTTGTGTTTTTAATTGTGAACCTTCACTAACGGTGATGCTCGCGCTAATGACCGGTCGTGTGACTCCACAAGCACGACCTAAGGCTTGTTTGCTTCGAACGAAAACATACGGAACATTCTTATCTTCGCATAACAATGGTAAATGCATTAAGATTTCAATTGGTGTTGTATCAGCAGCCATGACTAAAACATAAGAGATCATTTTAGTTTGAATTTTCTCGAGAGTGTTGAATAGTTGATACATACTGATTAATTCGGATTTACCACGATTGAGTGTTTTTGTTGCTTCATTAGCACCTTTACGTAATTGACGCTGAAAAAAAAACGAAGAATTCGATGAGAAAATTGAAAAGACAACAGAAAATTTGTTTTACATAGTTTTGAGCTTGATGAACAAGTTCAAGAATGTCTTTGGTAAGTTTTGCATCGGCTAATGGGTAAGCTTTTGGATTGACGTCACCTTCAGCAGACATGATGGATGATTTTATTTGTTTGTTTTCGGTTGATCTAAAAATTGAAAAAAAAATAACTCAATCAAAATTCGAACGACAACCGAAAATAAATAAAATAAATAAAAGTCAATTTATTAATGCACATTTTTCGATCGAACAAAAATATAATGAAAATCATTGAACTCATAAGTATGTCTCATTGATAAATCCGTTAATTTCAGTCCACCGATCCTCTACAAACACAAAATTTAATGAAGATCGCATCGTTTTATTTTGTATTCAAACCTTCAATCCCAAAGTCAAAGGAACGAATTGCAGTTGAACATCGAGAGTCTGATGAGCATCGAGTTTACCGAGTTGTTTACTAACAATTCCAATCCAAAGAAATTGTTCACGTTGAGCAAATGAATTATCAAATGTCAACGACAAATCCATTGAACGTTGTGTACAATTTAGAATTCGAATGAGAATTGTTTGTGGTTGTTCGAGAGAACATTGACCTTGACCGTTGATTAGAAATACACGAAGATCAGGTAGATAACCGATATTTGTCGTGGTTATCGAAGGAGTCTAGAGACAATTGAATCGAGAAAATAAGAGAGCGAGAGAAGAAGTATACTGGTTTGGGTAATTGATTGGTTTGTAATCGACCTCGTTCGCCGAAACCTGACATCCAACTGATGTCGAGTTTGCCTAATGTCGGCGTCGAATACAGTTGTTCGAAGGGAATATCTGGCCGAGGTTTTAAATAGAACATATAAGTTGTTATTTCATTCGGACGAATAAAACGCCACGGTTCACAAAGCGAACTTCAATACAAAAAAAAACATCGATTGTTTTGCATTTAAATCAAATTACTTTTCGGAATTTTCATGATGAAGACTATTTAAATTTGTAACTGTGTACGCAGTTGATGCGTCCAATTCGACCACTCTAAACAAAATTCACAGATTTATAAAATTTCAATGAAAATCCATCAATCGACTAACATCATATTCAATATCGATGGAGTTTGATTTTGAATATCAGCAACAACGTAATATTCATCAGGCTTAGCACCGGTAATAAATCGAGTTTTTAAATCAATTGGCTTTCCTACCTACGAATTACAATATTTTTTTGTCCTTTTATCAATGAAAAAATTGTTAACTTACTGGTAATTTGAAAACTTTCTTCAGATTATGTTTTTCTCCATTTTGATCGACACATGTTACGGTACAAACAAGTCTAAATTAAATTTCACAAAATGAATGTTTTTTTCCTAAAATTGAAAAAAAAACATACGAATGATTGCCAAGTTCTTTGACTTCGTGTTGCAGAACTCGAGAAATGCTTTGATCAGGTGTTAAAACGATTTTATTCGAATCATTTTGATCACTCGAATTCAGTGTTATCCGTTGTGTCGCTGTCTGAATATCTGTCTACAAGAATAATCAAAGGCAAATCTTCGTACTGAATCGAACTTTTCGTTTCGAATTTACTTTTAAAACAACATCGTGAAGTGTTTGGTCACTTTGATTATTCAAAGCAACAATCGCAGAAAACATTTCGCCGAGAAAAACATTGCTAAACGAAAAGCAAAACTTTCGAGATTCGAACTTTTATCAAGCAAATCAACGAACCCAAAACTATAAGGAAGTACGAGTAAATGACTTAACACCGAATTATCCGCGCCAATTCCGATATCATGCGACTGTCCGCTTAGAAATGCCGTTGCCGATGACGATGATTCTTCTTCGGCATAGATCGGAATGTTTTGATAGAGCGCAGGTTTAGACAAACGCATGACTATGAACAAGTAAAGTTCGATTTTACATAGACAAATGTCGAGATTTTTACCTCGAACTGCAAGAGGTTCGGTGTTTTTCGCCGGATCGATCGATAGGCTCGAGTTGGCCATCGATGTTGTCAATGAGTTCGTAATTGAAACTGCCATTAGAAATTCACATATCTACAAATAAGAAAGGGAAAACAAAAAACAAGAAAGAAAAACAGCTTTTTTGCTTTAACAAGTGAAAATTCAACTAAAGATTAATTATCTTCGAACTGATTTGAAGAATTTATTTCAACAATATTAACTGAATTCGATTGAGCTTGTTGTGGAAGACGAATTGATTGAAGTTCATTATCACTTTCACTGTCAGATGATGACGACGATGATGAATCCATATTCGGACAAAACATAAGATTCATTTCGATTGCTTGTTCCTGTTCGTTTTCTTCATCATCTAATTCAATACGAACATTTTCACCAGCTTGAATTTTCGAAAACAAATTTCGATTTGCATCGGTTAGTAGAGGCAGAAACTGTTTACAACGTGATATTAAATCACTACTGTCGATTCGTTGAGTCGACCGTTGAGCTGCTGTTGGTCGTGTTTTCGATGGCGATTGTTCAGCGTTAAAATAAACATTCTTCTCGATATTCTGTTTTAAAACCGAGAAAAAGTCCGCTGAATTATCGTCGACGGAATTTTCGTCGTGTAATTCATCGAAATTCCACGCCGATGGAGGTTTCTTCTCATTGACTCGGTCGATCGATGGTACACACGGTGGTGGAGAAGAAGAATCATCCGTCATTTGCACGCAGAAAAACAGCAACACTTCTCTTCTCGAAAACAAACAAACAAATAAACAAAATTTAACCACAAATCTGTTCTATTGAACAAAGAACGAACGAAGAAAAAATGTTTTAATGGTGTTTTTCGTTTCACCAATGTAATGCTATCTTAATACCCAATAAAAGCAAGTGCATTAGTGTTTTACTATCGATGCAATCGGTCGTTCTCTTGCGTCTTTTGGTTGTTACTAAGGAACGATTCTCAATTTGTTAACTAGATGATGAACGGATTCTTTTCTTTTCTTTTTTCTCGCTTTGATATTGTGCGGCAAGGTTCTTGAGATTTGAGAAGATGGCTGATCTCATGAATTCATCGACACATTCACATCATTATCCACCAAATCCGAATGAAATCGTTGGCAATCGTCGACCAGCTCGGCCGACAAGCGCACAACTTCGTTCGACAACACCAACACGAAATCGACCGCAAGCAAATCTCAATTCATCAGGCTTGAATACAACTGCAAAACTAGAACAATCGATTTTACGACACGATCTCGATCGAACAACAACATCGGTCAATTCGCAGAAATTAAATGGTAAAGGTAAAAATCGATTGTATTCAACATGGACGCCGCTACAAGACGAAGAAACAAACGCTCGAGTAACAAAATTCGTTTTTATCCTTGTCATTTATTCGTTTGTTTTTTTTCTCTCGTTTAGTTATTCGACGAGAGACGACAATTGGTGAATAAATGGGTTAGTTAACTAAGTTTTTCTTTTGTGTTTCAAAGCGAATTCATTTGTAAATTTAGTTTGAGAAATGGACTGACGATCAACGTCGTGTTATTCTCGATGATATTATGGCGTTGTGTCGTCCTCGACAGTTGACACACACGCGAACTTTAGTAACCAAACGATTTCCAGCGCATCATCAAGATTTTACTCGTGTTTTTCCACGTGTTCTTTGTCTTTATATCTTCTCATTTCTCGATCCACGTAGTCTCTGTCGAGCAGCACAAGTAAATTCTTCTTTTTTTTGTTATCAATTAAAAAGCCAATTGTACTACTGGTCAGGTTTGTTGGTATTGGAAATTTTTGAGCGAATCCGATCAAATCTGGATGCCGAAATGTCTTCGTTTCGGTTGGACACCCAAACACAGTCCTTCGCCGTACGAAACCAATGTTTGGAAACGTGTCTATTCGTTTAATATTCAAGCTTTGCAAACAATGCCTGTCAAAGTACGATTGCATAGAAATAGTTTCGGTCGAATTCATTCGATTCAATAATCTAGATCAGTTTTTTCTCTCTTTCGATCTCGAAAACCGATCGATTTGTACAGACAAATAATTGTCAAAGATTAATCGTAAAAACGCTTCGTTGAGTTTTGTTTTTGTTTTTTGCAAAAAAAAGAACTTATTCGTTTGAAAGGAAACTAAAGATTTTATTGATTGAATAGGATTATTCTCATCATACAGCAAGCGGTTATTTCGATGATCAACTATCATCTCGACAACATACAACGCGTTCTCACTCAGCACGTCAACATAATTTATCAACATCAAGTCATCGTCGTCTTGAAAATCCACCTTGGCGAGCGAATAGGTAAAATTCACTAGCAAACTTTTGATTTGACTCTTTTTTTTTTGTTTGTTTTCTAGTCGAAAACCAACGGATACTCTTCGTTATAATTATTTAGACAACGATGATAGTGCATTGGAAACATTAATTGCACGACATCGTAAATACGGATCGAGTTCATTTCATCAAACCGAATCCGATCATGAATATAAAAGTTCGAGTAAAGATCGACAAACACGTAGTCGAAATCAAGATAATTTCGAGCAAACTGGAAGAAAACGACGAAGTCAATCATTAGTATGACACATTTAAGAAGATTTTATTGATTTTTGATTGTCTATATGCACAAATAGAGCGCTCGTGGAAGTCCATCGGTTAGTTTTCATGATGAACATACATCGAGAAATTCTCATCATAATCAGTCGTATTTAACACGAACAACATCATCGACTCAAAATCGACCACCTGTAGATATTCCTCGTCCTCCATCTTCAGCACAGAAATCGAGATACAATTCGAAAACATTGACGAATGGTAAAATGAAGAATATGTTTTCTCTTCTTCAATGAAAAATAAAAATCGATCTGATTTCAGATGCTGCTAATCGAACATGGCATTCAACAAATAATCATCATGATGATTATGCTTACGAATAGAAAACTATTTAACACGTGTACGTTTTTTCATTGTTGCTATGGGAAAATTTGTTCGTTCTTTCTTTTTGTTGTTTGTTAAACTTTGTAGTAGCTGTGTTTCTTCTTCTTCTTCTCTGTTGTCAAATGTTTTGTTTTCATGGGAATGAATTTTACTTAAAAGCCTAGATGTGACCGTTATATACACACATAGTGTTTGGACTTATAAGTCGTTTGAATATTAATCGTTGTTCTTTTTCTTTTTCTTGTCTTACATTAAATACAAGTATAAATAGATTAAAAATGTTCGAATAGTTTTTGATCGATGGAATTCTTCTTTGAAATAACTTCGATAGATTTCAATGGAGAATTTGAGTAATCGATTAGATTTGTTGGAATATAAACAGCAGATATCGATTGTTGTTGAAGTTGTTCGAATGAATAGGAATTTTGTTCGAACCATAAATGTGTTCGAATCAATTCGATGGATGTTAAACGTTCATTTGGATTTCGTTTTAATAAATTTTCAAGCAAATCTTTGCACGTTTTTGTAAATATTGTCGAAGGAAAATCAATAGAATTTTTAAGTATAGACTCAAACAAATCTTTCTCATCGTCACCGTCGAACGGTGTTTGACCAGTTAATAATTCATAAGTTAGAATACCTAATGACCAATAATCAACAGATTTATTATATCTACACGAAATTCATCAAATTCTATCGGAGCACTTTTTCTGTTTACTTTTCATGTCGGATCATTTCTGGACTCATGTATTGTGGTGTACCACACATGGTCAATGTTGAATTAATGATTCGTTTAGCAAAACCGAAATCGATTAATTTCAAATAACCTCGATCGGTTAACATCAAATTTTCTGGCTTGAAATTGAGATTTTCATTTCGAATAAAGACAATAGTTTGTTACTTTAAGATCTCGATAGATAATCTGACAACAATGTAGATATTCAAAGGCTAAAATAATCTGTCCTATATAAAATCTTGTGTCATTTTCATTGAAACGTTCGTAGGTTTGCATTAAAGTAAAAAAATCGCCTCAAACAAGAGAAAATATCGGTTGTTCACTTGAATTCTTTTTGTCTACCTCCATTAATAAACTCAAGTACTAAATAAATATTCGATTCATCTTTGAATGAAGCAAAAACTAAATTAAAAATAAATATGTAAGCAAATTCATTTTTCGTTCTTGAAGAATAAAAAATACATCGAACAATATTTGGATGTTCACAACATTGTAAAATATTTCTTTCACGTAAAGCGAATAGATGAACTTTCTTTCGAATTAATTCTTCTTGATTTGTTATTTTTAATACACAAAGAGAATTCGTTTCAGGAAATCTAGCTAAGTAGATAAAACCGAACGCACCTCTATCCAATTTTTTAATACATTTGAAGTCTTTCGTCGATAGATTGTCGTCGCATCGAGTTCTTTTTGACCAACAGTCAACAAATTTTTCGTTACAATTATTCATAGAAAAACAGCGCTCAATCTTTTATTTTTTAACTTTCAAAACCAAAAAAAACACAATCGATCAAACATCTGTATCTACGAACAAGTCGTAGTTGTTGGAGTGATAATAAGATTTGCTTGACCAGCAGCTGATAATTGACAGTTAACTGTTTGTGTCTCTAAAGTCGTATGATAAACAACAATCGAAACAGGTTCAGATGCAACACCTTGAACAACAACTGTTGTTTGTGTTTTTTCAGTATTCGTTGTAATTGAAACAAATCGTTGTCGACTAACAACTGTCCATTTATTATATTCACCGAGTAATGCATATTTAGTATGAAGTGCATCATTAAATTGCCAAACCGATGAAATATACCATAAACAGAATGATGCATCGTCACATTTACTTGCAGGAACAACGAGTGGATGAGTTTCATCGAATGTTGCTGTGACTTGAGCATTGTCGTAGGACCAAATAATACCTGCTTCACGATCTTCAATCATTGCTGGATAAACAGTGTAGTCTTTTTTCATGGCTGATGCAAAGATGACGTGAAAATTACGACTATTTCTAAATTCAAGGAAAAAAAACATTTTTGTTAATAAAAAAGAAAATCAAAAGATGATAGATTACATGGTGGTTTGAGTTGCATAAAGTTCACCAGGCATGACTCCACCATCGAGTGCCCAATCGGCAATAATTTCATTGATCGTTATCAACGGTCGGTCAGGTTTGAGGATCACACCATCGGAACGACAACATCGCATAATACGTTGTACATTTGTATAATTGATAGAATCACCAGGACCTACTGGTCCAGTTGAAAGTGTTGAAATAAGAATGGCTCGATCAGGTAAATCTTCTTTAGCATTAGCTCCATATGGTGAACCAGGTTGTACGGATGTTGACCAAAGAACATCTTTGAATGGTGCTAAGCCAATAGCATCAGCAAGCATACTCGATATGCCGATATTCCATTGCGGTTTCGATGAATCTTTTAAGTTAACTGCATAATCATCCGAAGCTCGTGCATGTGTAACACGTGGAATTTCAATGGCTTGTAGAATATGACGAGGTAGACTCATACAATATTGAATATTAATACCGACTTTATCGGCTGCTTCACCCATTGATTTCAACCATTGTTCACCAATATTGATATCATTGCGTGTTGGCCAAAATGTTTCAGTTTGAACATTGAGCCAATCTTGTTCGTATAAAACAAGACCCCAGTTCTGTGCTTCAACAAAAAACTGATCCCAAAATGTATCATTTCCATATGGTAATGCTTTGGAATTCGCTGGATCAAGTGCAAAAGCATATTCTTGTTTGTAAACATTATCAATGGCCCAATATCGATTGTGTGCAGCAAAAGGAGTATTTGGTAATCGACGATGTAACGCAGCTAAACCGTCAGGAAATACATCAGGACGTGCACGCCATTCTTTAACACCGTCTCCTGCACCTTTGTAATACCACCATGAGTCAAGTTGAATGTATTGAAATGGAAGTTTAATTAAATGTGCTGCATCGATGATTGTTTGTTCATAATTAACGCCGGATTCTGTATTATAATAATAATAACCACCATTATCAGTATAATAACCAAGAGTATTGATTGTTATATCATTGAGACGATGTTCATTTGTTCGATCAAATGCTTTTTGCATAACTTCACCCCATTCACGAACAGCTACATTAACACCATCATGTGAATAGAAGACAATTAACGATTGTTCATAATTGGGTGGAATACTTTTCATCGAACCCATCACACCATATTCTAAGTCAGAACTTCCTGCTAGTGTTCGATTTCTTTGCGTTAACGATGTCGCCATAAAGTGTGAAAATGGTGAAATAACTAATGCATCACCTTCTCCTTTACTTGCTAAATCGAAAACAACGACTGGACCACTTTCCATACCACCTTGAATCACACTGGATGGTATTCGCCAAAGACCAGCATGTTTATGAGCTTCACCAGTCATTGCTCCTGCGAATGTAAAATATCCTCTGTGATCATCCGCACTGGTCTTTTCAATAAGAAATGATGGAAATACAGTACGAATTTCGTCTTGATCTAATGTTAATTGACCTCCCAATGTTTGATCACCAGTTGCAAGATGAAATGTTAATGCAAATTGAATGGGATATTGTCGTATACGAGCAGTAACACTAGTAGTTGTTTCATTACGAACCAAATTATATGTTAGTATCGTTTCGTTCCAAGCACCTAGTTTTGGATCCGTACCTTCATCTTCAGTTATACCAGCCAATGTAAGAGAACCGTTTTCTGTTGAATACCATCGATTGTCGGCATAGAGAGCTGTACGAGATGAACGAAGCCACAGTTTACCATTCACAGTAATGTTATATGCGCCAGTTTGATCTATTGAAACTTTTAGATCAGAGAAACACCCAACAATAAAAATGAGAAGAAGAAAAAACACCACAAAACGCATCTTCAACAAATAATAAACCAAATGAAAAAGATAACTAGATTTTATATATGCAGTTGAATGCACTTGATAAGCGAACATCGTTTTATCATGAATTTCAGTTAGATGACTCACATATGCTTATCATCGATCTTTCTTCTGTGAGGGTTGCTCGAGATATACAAAAAACAAATATGATTCAACTCCATATACTTTTTTGTTTATTATTATTCGTTTATTATACTAAAAAAGTCATTTTTTTCTCTAACATTTATGAACAGGTAGTAGTTGTTGGAGTGATAATAAGATTTGCTTGACCAGCAGCTGATAATTGACAGTTAACTGTTTGTGTCTCTAAAGTCGTATGATAAACAACAATCGAAACAGGTTCAGATGCAACACCTTGAACAACAACTGTTGTTTGTGTTTTTTCAGTATTCGTTGTAATTGAAACAAATCGTTGTCGACTAACAACTGTCCATTTATTATATTCACCGAGTAATGCATATTTAGTATGAGCTGCATCATTGAACTCCCAAAGAGGTGAAACATACCATAAACAGAATGATGCATCATTACATTTACTTGCTGAAACATCGAGTGGATGAGTATGATCGAATGTTGCTGTGACTTGAGCATTATCATAGGACCAAATAATACCCGAATCATGATCTTCAATCATTGCTGGATAAATAGTATAATCTTTTTTCATCGCCGATGCAAAGATGACATAAAAGTTGCAATCAGTTCTAAATTTGAAAAAAAAAACAGTTTTGTTAACAACGAAGGATGATAGATTACATAGTAGTTTGAGTTGAATAGAGCTCGCCAGGTAAAGCACCACCATTGAGTGCCCAATCCGCAATAACTTCATTAATAGTTGTGATAGGTCGATCAGGTTTGAGAATTAAGCCATCAGAACGACAACATCGCATAAGTCGTTGAACATTTGTGAAATTAATTCCATCTCCAAAAGCAACTGGACCTGTTGATAGAGTAGCTATACTAATTTGTCGATCAGGTAATAGTTCCGTTGCATTGAAACTGTAAGGTGAACCTGGTTGCACAGTCGCTGACCAAAGAACATCTTTAAACGGAGCAATACCCATAGCATCGAGAAACATACTTGTAATTCCAATACGCCATTGTGGTTTTGTTGGATTCATTAGACTGACAGCATAATCATCTGATGCTCGTGCATGAGTAACCCGTGGTATTTCAACAGCTTGTAAGAAATGACGAGGTAGACTCATACAATATTGAATGTTAATATCCATTTTATCAGCTGCTTCACCCATCGATTTCAACCATCGTTCGCCAAGATGAATATCACTACGAAGTGGCCGAAAATCTGTTGTTTGTGGTGAAAGCCAATCTTGAACATATAGAGCAAGACCCCAGTTATGTGCTTCAAGAAAAAAATCAAACCAAAATGAATCGTTTGCATATGGTAATGCTTTAAATGTGGCAGTATCGAGTGCAAACGCATACTGTTGTTTATAAACATTATCAATATCCCACCATCGGTTATGTGCACCTAGAGGAATGTTTGATAGTAATCGATGTAAAGCTGGTAAACCGTCAGGAAATACATCTGGACGTGCACGCCATTCCTTAATACCATTTTTACTTGCTTTGTAATACCACCATGAATCGAATTGAAGATAATGATATGGAAGTTTAATGAATTGAGCAACGTCAAGTATTGTTTGTTGGTAATTCTTATCTGGCTCAGTATTATAATAATAATAACCACCATTGTTCGTATAATAACCTAAATAGTTAACAGTAAGATCATTGAGACGATGTTCATTTGTTCGATTGAATGCTTTTTGCATCGTTGTTCCCCAATCATGTACTGCCCGATTGATACCATTTGGTGAATAAAACACAATAAGAGATTGTGTATAGTTCACAGGTATGGTATTTATCGAACCCATGACACCATATTCTAATATTGAATCCGGTAATTTTCTTCGATGTGACAAAGATGTAGCCATAAAGTGTGAAAATGGCGAAATAACTATGGTATCACCTTCGCCTTTTTGCGTTAAATTAAAAAGAGTAATTGGACCAGCTATCATGCTTGATTGAATTACGGTACTGGATGCTTGCCAAAGACCAGACGCTATCTCATCGAATCCGCCCATTGCACCTCCAACTCTGAAATAACCTCGATCATCATTGGAGTCTATTTTCTCGATGTAAAACGACGGGAATACAGTACGAATTTGATCATAATCGAGTACGACTTGATTTTCTAAAACCTGATCACCCGTTTCTAAATGAAAACTAAGAGCAGAAACAGACGACCATTGTCGAATGTGTGCAATAATTGGAGCTGATGCTTGATTACCAGCAAAACTATATGTTAATAGCGTTTCATTCCAAGCACCTAGATTTGGATCAGTGCCTTGAGCCTCAGTTATGCTAGATAATGTGAGAGAACCGTTTTCTGTTGAATACCATCGATTATCGGCATAAAGAGCCGTACGAGATGAACGAAGCCATAATTTATCATTCACAGTAACATTATAGGCACCGGTTTTATCGATTGATACTTTTAGATTAGAATAACACCCAATAATACACAAAAGCAAAATGAAAAATACTTCAAAATGCATTTTCAACAAATGAAAAACCAAGGTAAAAGGCAAGTATTAGGAGGTAATGCATTTGATAAACGTAAGAGTGATAAACAATCGGTGTTTATTCATAAAATAGATGTGTACTTTTTCTAATGTTCCATAAACTTCGTGTAAGCAATGATTTTTATCTTTTTTTCCTTTGCAAGGAATATATCTATGACGTATTATTTACTTTTACGTTTTCTTTGTGATTCGTATGGGGTATATTTATATGTAAAAGGTTTTCTCCAAGAACAGAACGGCAAAAGACAAAGACACGTTGGAGAGAAATTTTTTTTCTATACGAACAATAAAGACAAACATTCTTATTTAGTTTTATTTTAAAGTATCCACAGTTTATCGAAGTCGTCTTCGTCTTGTTGTTGCTTTTTATTTCGACAGATAAAACATTAAAAAAAAGTAAAAAAACAATTCGATATTTTTGTTTTGTTTTTCTTGAACTACAATCGAATGTGTTTTAGTGTGTGAAGCCAGTGAAAATTATGTGTGGAATTTAGAGGACAGAATCGGTAGTGGTGCTACATCTGTTGTTTACAAGTCATATAATATGCAAACCGGAACGATTGCTGCAGCCAAAGTCTCTAAAACAGAACGACGTAGCTCACGTCTCATTCGACCTAACTCATCTGAATCATCGATATTCGATCGAGAAATTCAATTTCTCAAAGATATGGATCATCCAAATATTATACGTTTTATCGGTCTTGAAGTCGTGTCTTTACATAATGACGTTCGTTTAACACAGGTTCGCGAAGTTGTATTTCTGGAATTCTGTAATGGAGGTAGTCTTAGTGATGTACTTCAACAGCCAGCCAATCGATTTGGTTTACCTGAGGATACAATTTTGCAACTAATGAAAGATATTATTGGCGCATTGAGATATTTATATGAACGTCAAATTGTAATTTTGAAAAGAAAATGCTTGTACCGATTATGTTTTCTTATTTCTATAGATTCATCGTGATATAAAACCCGATAATATCCTTCAATCGATTGAAATCAATGGTAAAATAACATACAAATTAGCTGATTTAGGTGTTGCTCGACGAATTCATCCAAATGAATTATCAAGTGATTCAATTTGTGGAACGGTGGAATATGTTCATCCAACAGTATTTATGTAAGCTAATTAATTTCTTTTGAAATGACAATATTAAAGCATACGTATTTCTATCAATTCAGTGCCTATTACAATAAACTGAAACAACGAAAAACAGGAAAATCCGTAGAATCTAATCGTCAATTTTATTTCGAAGTCGAAATGTGGTCATTCGGCGTAACAATTTATCAATGTGCAACAGGTTAACTTCACTATTTTCCATCGACAACAAGAAAAACCAAAAGTTGAGAATGTTCTACTCATTTAGGTCGTATTCCATTTCAACCGTTTGAAGGTACTCGTGCTGATCAAGAGACAATGGTACAGATTTTGTCTTCAATTCCTCCACGACATATTTCCGGTATTCAATTGGCACCTAAAGGTGAAATTGAATGGTCGAAGAATTTGCCTGGTTGGTGTCGATTATCACCGAATTTAAAAGATATGTTAGAAAGTCTATTGGCAAGATTATTCGAAACCAACGAAAAAAAATTAATGAAACACGGCGAATTTTTCGATGAAGTCGACAAGATTCTCAGTTTTGTGCCGATCTATTATTTGAATTTAAAACGATTGACATCAACTTGTACGTACATTCACAAAGATCAACCGATCAACAAACTTATCGATCAAATTCGACAAGAAAACGGCGACGACGACAATGTCGAATATTTCTGCCTTTTTCAAAAGTAAAATCTTCAATTTTCATTTCCAGAAAACAAACAAACAACGAATTCTCTCGTTTTTCAGTGTACACTATCCAATATCGAAGCAAGACAATATTTCCGTTAAAACTTTCTACGAACAACTGCCGGTTGAACCGTCAGTTGATAAACTTCTCGTTATTTATACATATTCAACATTACAATTCGATACGAAACTTCTGCCGAAAGTCAGCATACCCGATTCACAACCGATGAAAAAAATGCACGATATTTTCTATTCGGTTTACGAATGGAGTAAAAACATTGTTGGACATTTATTCTATGTGAAAAATCAGCTAATTGAATATGAATTTATCTTGCAAATAACTCAATCATCGATTCGAACGATTAATCGATCGTTGAAAACGAAACTCTATCGACTTCTTTGTCTAATTCGAAACGATCTCGGACAATATCAAGGCATCTACGAACTCGATCAAATTGCTAATCTAATGGGTCTGCTCGATCAAGAAATCAATGATGGTAAAGAGAATTCAGATATCTTGCAGACTCTTCGATCGTCGATGGATTTCTATCGAAAATTAACAGAATACGATAGAGAACTAACAAATACTTCCGAAGAATATTTCAATGAACAATTTACATCAGCCGAAGACGATGAAAAACCATTTAATACATATAAAGTTCTCAAACAAATTGCTACATTTTCGACAAATATTCAACGAGCTGATAAATACATTGACCAAGCACTTGATCTCAACGACAAATTTAAACGAGTAAATTTACGAAATTTCAATATTATCTCTCATTTTCTGTTCTGTTGAATAGGATACATTGGTTGAACGAGCGACTTCACTTCATATGCTATCGCATAGTATACGAAAGATTCGTATTAACGAACTTCAAGGACAATTCATTCAATTAATTCATCAAGATTGTTATTCGATTATTTGTGACATCTTTTCGAAATATCGACATTGGATTCAGTTACAAGCCAAGATTAACAATGATATCGAAGCTATCCAAACAGCCTATCAAAACCAATCGAATACGATTGTGTCGATTGATGATCTTCGAAGTATTGTGAGTGATCAATTACAGAAATTAAATGCCAATGAACAAACATCATCAACAACAACGTATTCTTCTTTCGACGTACCATCGACACCATCGTTCTACGGTGGATATGCTGCTGGTGAAGCTACTAGTCTAGCGGATCGAGCTGTTATTCGTGATGTTACTGTAACCATACAAAAAACAATTAAAGAAGCACAAACAAATGCAATTCAAATGAATGATGCAATTCGACAGCTTCAACAATTGTTACTTAAAACATAAATCATCTGTGCATATGCATATTTTGCTTTTCTTTTGTTTTTAAATACTTCAGAAGTTTTTTTTTCTCTATTAAAATATTTTCTATAATAAATAATAATGTTCGGTTTTATCTGAGTTTTAATGTTTGTTGGTTGATAAACATCATCACAACGAAATTTTATCTCATTCATCGACAGAAGACTTTGGTCTTCAGTTTTAAACTAACAAACAAGAACATCACAACCATGTTTTTGTTACCTATATCAATCATATATTTCATCTTTCTTATAGCTGGTATATCTATTAACGCAGCTAATGTGGAATCTGATGTAGTTAAGCGGATATTTACACCGATATTAATGCCTACGCTAATCCTTTTATTTTTATTAAACGCACGAAATGTTTTTCGTTTCGAACGAATATTTATTGTGTTGGCACTTTGTTTTTCGTGTTTAGGCGATATCTTATTAATGTTACCTGGTGATGATTTGTTTGTATTTGGTTTAATTTCATTTCTCGTGGGACATATTAGTTATATAATTTCATTTATCAGTCGAATTCGAAATGATACGAAATCATTACGAGAACGTTTAAGTGTATTAACCATGATTATTCTTTCGTATCCATTTCTAGCTTATTTATCATTTGTATTAACAATGATTTGTCCAATTTTGTTTGAAGATAAAAAAGGATGGAAAAATTTAATTGCACCAGTCATTATTTATGCAAGTGTTATTGTTAGTATGGCATATGTATCTTGTCTACGGAATCGACAAATGCCTGGCTATTGGTGTGTTGCATTCGGAGCAGTTATATTCATTATGTCAGATTCATTTATAGCTTTTAACAAATTTGTTACTCATATACCTCAAGCAGGTTTACTTATTATGTTGACGTACGGTATAGGACAATATTTATTGACTATTGGCAATGCACAACTGACTACTGAAGATTTTAAAATTGGTCGGTCGAATATCTATCTATCGATATAATATTGAAATATTTTACAAATAAAGCATGTGTTGTTCGCTTTTTTTCTTGTAGATAAACATAAAAACATGGCTTATATTGGACAAATTTCGTTGTTGTATTTAATTTTATTAATTATTGAGATGTACGGTGAAACAACAATCAATTATAGTTTCATTTGGACTGCAAAACCATGTTTAATGCCAACATTATTAATTTTATATCTATTGAATGCTCACAAGAATCTGTCAATCGAACGAATCTGTATAATGATATCGTTGAGTTTCTCTTGTTTGGGCGACATTATTTTAATGCAACATCGAAATGAATTATTTATATTTGGTTTACTCTCATTTTTGATTGCTCATTTGAGTTATATTGTTTCGTTTATTGTTCGATTTCGTCATGAACGAACTCAAACCAAACAACGTTTAACTATTTCAGCAATGATAGTAACAGTTATTCCATTTCTAGCTTATATTGCTTTGATGATTTATGTTCTTCATCCAAAATTGACTACAGAAAAAGAAGAAACGAAGAACCTATTCGTACCTGTTGTGTTTTATACGTGTGTCATTGTTGGCATGGCTTATGTAACGACTTTACGTGATCGAAAAACTCCCGGATTTTGGTTGGTTTTTCTCGGTGCGATATTTTTCGTTTTATCTGATACACTTATAGCTTTCAACAAATTTGTTATTCCGATATCAGCATCACGTTTATATATTATGTTTACATATGGTTTAGGTCAATATTTAATCACTATCGGTCTTTTACAATCAAATGATAGAGATTCGAAATTGAAATAAAATTACGACGGTAGTTAATTTCAATAGAAGATTTTGTTGTAAATGATTTCCATTCGATTGAAAATGTTCGTTAATAATTTGTTCGAACGATTGATCAAGATTGAAATAATTCGCATTATTCAATTTTCGATCGATCGGTTGTTTTAAATATTCTCTCGGGTACGTTTCACTCAATTCTCGAATATAAATTTCAAAAACATTGAGATTTAAAAACGCACTCGTCGGCAGATAGTCAATCGATGAATCTTTCTGACCCATTTCTTTTGAATATTGAACAATCGTATTCCAATCAAAAGCACCACCACCTGCATAACTCGAACTTTCGAATAAATTCTCGTGATTATATCCGCCACCGATACCATAGATCAGTTTAACGTTCGAAGCATAACGTAATTTCGAAACAAATAAACTACATGCACTGCCACATGTACCGTCAGTTAAAACATAAATCGATTGAAAATACTTGCTAGGATTTTGAAGCCAAAATTTACCCGCACCAAAAGCCGCACCATCACAATTGATCGACCATTTCATTGAATATTCATCAATGACATTTCCTCGGGTATAATTTACATAAGGTTCAATCCAATCCATGTTCGTAAATGATGACAAATTTCGAAGATCAAGCATTGAATTAGGATATAGACTGAATACTTTCGAAAAAGTAAACAATGCTGCTGTTGTTCGACCGTCCATCGGTTCATACAAACGAGAAAGATTCGAATACTCAGGAACGAGATATTTTAACAAACTGTAAGATAAACAACTGTGTCCACCGCGATTACCAATTACATCGATGATCAATGTATTTCCATTTGCAGATAAAAGTACGTTTTTAATACTATCAAGAATCTGTTCATCGAATGATCCCAAGCGAATAATTGATGTTTTCGTTGGTTTATGAATGTAATAATAGGTACCATTTCCAGCAGTAATCAATTCGAAATTTGTCTGATTTTTCTGTTCATAATAATTTAATTTTTCAAAAATAATTATATAATCGTAGACTTCTCGATTTGGATAAGTAAAAGGTGATTCCGAGAAAAGATTATCATTTTCTATATCTTTTTGATTGTTATATTGCTTCGAAATAATAACAACATATGGAAATGTCACCATTGTTGTTGTTTGATTATCATTCAAAAATGTGAAAGTAACATTGTTTTTCAATGGTAACGGATATTGTGCAAGATTTCTTAACCAAAATTCTTCTCGAAAAACGGAATTTAATCGTGCATTTTCATCTTTACTCATCAGAGAATATTCATTTGAAAATTGTTTAATATAATCGAACGCATCGAGACCATCGATTTGAGTTAGAATTTTATTTGAATAATTCATATTGGCAGTACTTTGAACGATCGATGAATATAAATGATTTGCAACTTGAACTTTGATTTGTTTTGTCGTTGGAATGTATTCGAAGATAAATGGTAATAAAAGATTAAATTGAGCGTAAGCGTAAGGTGCGAAGTATTTCGTATGAAAATCTTTGAGTTTTTTAAATGAATAAACAACAGCTTGATGAAAATCATAATCGGTTTTATATTGATTAGAGATATTTAATAATTCTTCTCGAAATTTAACATCGGTGTAGTAAGGAGCATTACTCTGACGAATAAGACTTAGAAAACTATAGAAATCTAAAGAATTGAATAGTTGAATCATTGTTTGATTGGCCATTGATTCATTGAGAGGTATATTTTCGAAACAAGTTCGTACGTCTTCTAAACTACTATATGACCATGTTGTTGGAAGATCTGATTGAGTTGAATTGAAAGTACATAAACTGAAAGTCAACTCGAAACAGAGAAACACAACTAAAAACATCAACATTTATCTCATTGTCGTTTAAGTATTTTCGAGAACCTTATTTATACAGGTACAAACGTATGACGAAAACAAATGACGACATTGCTCTTTCGAATTTGATTAAAATGAGTAATACTTCAGAACCCATATCAGTATTGTGACACGCAAAAATCAATATTATTTCAAATTAAAACGAATACGATTTACGAACTTAAAGTAATAAGTCCAATAGACGAATTTGTTCTTATATTTCGTTCGTCAATATACAATAAATGAAAATGAAATCGCACTCTATTTTGAAGTGATAAAATAAAATTTTCAAAGTTTATGTCTCAATTCAATTCAACTGATTATCAAAACATTTCCATGGATTTAGGAATTAGACATCATCGTTTTAGCAAAAACTGAATCTCTCTATTTTACTTATCATTTATACTATTCCTTTAAAAGTCCTACTTCCCATTTGTCTAGAAAACATCAGCAAATTTTATTATTTGAACGCATACATGATGGGGAAATGACTTTTTCCTGTAGCAGTTCATTTCAATTTGTATTCATCAAACACTTAGACGATTATTTTTTTCTAAAAGTATTCCGACAATTTAACACTTATAAGAATGAATGCTTTAACAAAAGCATCACAATTATTTTATGCATTGCCTTTTTCTCTGTAGTCAGAAGAAAAAACCTTTTTTTTTAAATAAGTTTTCTTTTCTCGTAAGTTTGGTTGTCTGTTTAAACTATGAAATGAAATTTCATTATACCCTTCTGATTGCTATCGGAAATCATTTCAAAATAAAAAATTAATTTTTTTTAGTGAAGATGAAGTATGAAATAAGAAATTTTTTTTTGAATCCCGAAATTTATCGAATTTGACGAAAATATGCCTACGTGGGTTCGGTTTTTGTTAAATAATTTTAATTAAACATCGTTAATAGACACGGGGTCTTTGATTTCTGAGGAGAGGGAGCGTTTATTACAGAATAGTACGAGATGCTAATTGTCAATGTAAATAAATTGGATTTTTCGGAAAAAACGCCGACTCCGAGAGACTTTAATTATTACACTTCAATGAAAAAGAAAATAAAAATTTGGTGCATATTTTCTTTTCAGTCGGTAATATGAGTAAGATTTTCTCTTCGATTTTTATCGAACTGCTCGTGCATAAGCTGCTAAGAAAACTAAAAAGTGAATATTATGCCGGATTAGTTGAGTATCATCATATTGAATTTTATTAATATAATGTTTCCTTTGTTTGCATTAATATGTAAAATAAATCAATAAATATATTTACTTTAGTCGCGTCGTAATTTTGTTTTTAGTTTACTTTTCTTTTGTTTAAGAAAAAAAAATGTCGGTTCAAAAGTTCTGTCTTTTTTTCCTTTTCTTTTTTATTTATTGATTCTGTTTTAACTTTAGGGACATAAGAAAAATTATGAAAATTGAAAGGAAAAAGAACATTCGATTCGTGGGTGTTTCAGAATCACAATTTTTAGTGTCGAATTTTTATATGTAATCTTACATAAATATGTCTGTTGAAATGAAACTTTCTTCTTTTCAGATAAAATAGTTCTTGGTGAACAAAAGTAACAATCAATGGATCAAAATCAAGTTAATGTTCAATTATTCGAAAAAGGTATCGAATGTTTGGGTCCATGGGTCAATAATCTCGAAGAATTGAACAAGAAATTTGCCGAAGCTAAACCGTTTCCTAATGTTGAACTCGAAAATTTCTTCAAACCTGAAATCGCCGAAGCACTCTACAGTGCTTTTCCTAAAGTAACTGATGATCACAAATGGGTTCATTATAACAATCCAATTGAAAAGAAATTTGCTCTCACTGATTTTTCGAAATTACCGCAATTCAAAGAATTATTTGCTCTTCTACAAACCGATGATTTCGTTAATTTAATCAAGAAAATCAGCGGCATCGAAAATCTAGAAAACGATCCACATCTTCACGGTGCTGGACTTCATCAACATATACCTGGCGGTAAACTCGATATTCATCTTGACTACAGTATTCATCCAGTAACTGGCAAAGAACGTCGAGTTAATCTAATTATTTATTTTACAAAAGATTGGAAAGAAGACTACGGCGGAGCTATCGAACTATGGAACGAAGATTTCACTCAATGTGAAAAAAAGTTAACGCCATGTTTTAACACGGCAATGCTTTTCCGAACATCGGATGTATCTTATCATGGCTTACCATTGCCAATTAAATGTCCCGACGATAATTCACGTAAATCAATTGCAATTTATTATGTTTCTGATCCGCGACCGGATCTGGAGAATATCCGTTACAAAGCACAATTTCGTCCATTACCAAATCAACCAGTTAACGACAAACTCGAACAACTCTATCGTATTCGAGAAAAACGAATTATTACGAAAGATGATTTGGAAACAATCTATCCGAATTGGGAAACAGATGGCAATGGGCATTGGTAAATTAATAATATTACTATTTGAAGAAAATATGAACACATTTTTTATTTGCTTTCTGATATGGTTTTTCTTCTTCTCCTTTTCATGAATAATTATTTTCAATGAAATATTGCTTCGATAATTAAAAACCAATTTTTATTTTTTCTTCTTCAAATGACTACAAACGCAGCGAAATTCAAAAGTTTACAAGTACATAATATAAAAATAAATTTGATCCAATCAAGCAATTCAATTGTTATTTATCTTTTTTATACAAATCTCCTCGTTCAGGTTTATCTAAACATAAATCATAAACAAGACACAAATTACTAGAAAATATCGAATACAAACCAGGTCCATTTGCAGTCAACGGAAATTGACAAGCATCACCTTTCCAACCCGATGGACATTGACATTCGCCGGTTAAGGTGTCACATAACTGAAATGATTGACATGAACATGGTTTACACCCGAGTCCGTATGTATTCGTTGGACAATCTGTAAAACAAACAAATTGATTTCATATTTCGTTTGATTTTGTGTTCAAATACCTTGTTCACATCGAATTCCTGTTCGGCCAGGTGGACAATCGCATAAACCCGTTTGAGAATTGCATGTACTTCCATTACAATCACATCTATGCAAACAACCGGCGCCCCATTGACCTTGCACACATGCTGAATAAATTGAAAAATTGATTTATTTTTTTCCTTTTATTGAAATCGAAAGGTTCTTACGTATTTCACATCGATCACCATGATAACCAGGTTTGCATCGACATGCACCTGTTCGACCTTCGCAACCATCAGATGTATCTTTCGAACAATTACAAGTTTTTGAACAATATGGTCCATATGTGAATGAACGACATTCTATATTCACAACAAAAAAAAACAATATTATTTTATCTTATTTGAAGTCAATCATACCGAATTGACAAGTCGATCCGAAATAACCAGGTGAACATGAACAACAACCTGTAACTTTATTACATCGTGCACCATTTTTGCATAGACATGTTTCGGAACAATTTCGTCCGAATGTTCCGTCAGGACATTCTATTTAATTTCAAATCAATGATCAATCTCTGTATTTTCCTCATTTGACTAACCTTGATCACATAATTTCCCAGTAAAACCCATTCCGCAAAGACAAATACCTGTACGAGCGTCGCATGTTGCTCCATTAAGACAATCACATCGATGTATACAGCCTGGCCCATACCAGCCACGTTCGCAAGCTAAACAATCGATCTGAAGTCACATTTGAACAAGAAAATACTATACGAACATCGTTCACAATATCGTCCAATATGACCCGAATGACATAGACAACGACCAGTTAATGGTTCACATTGAGCATTATTCATACACATACACTTTTGTCGACATTGTGGTGGATTGTAGAAACCTTTTATTGAATTCAAGAGAAGAGTGTTCGTCTTTTTTTTTTGTTTTCGAAATCAAATTTTCAAAATACCTTCGGGACATGGAGATATTAATGATCTCGATCTTTGTCTTTCTACTAAACATTTCGGATTTCCATTACAAGATAACGAACTACATTCTCCTGTAAATAATCAAATTAAAAACAATTCTCTTCTATTTGATGAAAAACTCGAACCTGTTCGCGGATGACAAACATTATCACTTCCACATTGACATTTTTGTAAACACAAATGACCGTATGTTCCCTGTGGACATAACAATTCACATCGACTGCCCGTATAACCTGACAGACAAAAACAATGTCCATCATTTGCATCGCATTTGCCTCCATTTTGACAAGAACATCGATGTTGACAATCACGACCATAAAAATTCTTCGGACAATCTATTTCAAAATATTCAAATGACGTTTTTAAAAAACTAAATACGAATTCAAATATCATTCTAAGCGGTCAACACACACGCATACATAAAATATTGATCAAATAAATACTCACAAATGATTACACGTCCTGTTTTCATTGTCAATTCAAATAGAAGTCTCTCTTTTTCTGTGGATTGTTGAATAACTCACCTTCGTCACAATGAGTACCATGATGTCCAGGCAAACATTGACACTTGCCGGTCTAAAGAATGACGTAAAACAACATAAGTACATATCATTGAAGATAAAATAAATACCTACTTCCATATGACATGAAGCCGTATTTCCTTTGTGACATAATTGGCATCGAATTGTGTCATCAATTGAATTTCTCACAATAGCAGTCGATTGATTACAAAATGTTCCACTAAAACCTGATTGACAATCACATGTTCTCATACGCCAATTACACGTTCCGTGTATACACTGAGAACATGAATATTCGCAATGTAAACCAAACCGATTATGTGGACAACGATCTATCGACACGAGTATTCAATTTCATGAAACAAGAATAAAATTTTTTTTTTGCTTTGATTTTAAACTCACGATTCATTGAATCTAATCGATGAGCATATGCATGTCGGAGAGGAATTTTTCTTTGCACTCGATTGGGTTGCATTGCTTTGAAAAAAAACAGACATTTTTGTTTTCATTGAACAAAAAACTATCGGCCTTCCAATCTGTTGACTAGACATTCGTTATCTAATTGATCATCATTTTACAATTGACCCGAGATAGACAATATTTGAACTTCGTTTTTCTCTATAATAACTATGTCAATGCACACCTATGCAGTCGCGCAAACAAATAAATAAAGAAAGAAAGAGAGAGAGAGAACATTAGTTCATGGTCATCGATTTACAAATCAACCTCTCGTGATGAACAATAAATATACATATGTGCATGTGTAAATGCGTTTGTAATGATATCGTCACCAGTTTTTAAACTGTTGGATGAACGTGGACGCGTTTTTTTTCGATTAAAAGGAAGAGAATGTAATAACATGAAAAAAAATCAAGTGGATACTTGTTTCTAACGAGCATTTATGGTGAATTTTGATGTATTACTCAATCGTTCATTAATATTGCTCTTATTCGTTTTTTTTTCGAATATATTGAAGGTTAAAATGAACTCATAGAAATGTTACTAGGCAATTATTTCGAACTGAAGAAAAAATAAATATTGATTCTTACCAATAGGACAACCATAGTCATGAACTAAACGTGTCCATCCAAGACAACAATGATAAGTTGTCACATTCGTTTCGGTTGTTATCGTTTGTTCACTTCGATAGTATTCAATTCTGCGAATAATAAGAAGGCGAAATTAGTTTTAATCATAAAATTCTATTGAACCTTGGTTCATAGACGTGACATATACGACGACCATTTGTGCAATTATGAGACCAAACTTTAACTAAATGATCATAACTTTTGATGCATGGAACTAATTTAGTAAAACTACGTGTCTCTGTTTTCGCACAGACGTTTGGCCTGAAATAGAACGAAAAGCAATTCGTATCAATCAAACAACACATGTCTAAACGGATATCGCTCTTCAAACATGATTAACTTTCTCGAAGAATAGTCTTTTGATCTTGTCTACGTACGTCAATGTTTCGTCATTGTCAACATTTACCTTAGATCTATCTGTCGATTCGAGAGTTTTGTTAGATATTATACTCACATGTCGCCTGCTAATTCAATATCATCATTGGAATCATTTTCACTATTTGCTGTTGAGAGTTTTGTCAAGAAAATTAAAGTATATGAGAATAATAAAAGGGAAAAACAAGTTGCTCGATTCATGAATATCATTAATCAATGTTTTTGAACAGTGTCAACGTTGCAACGATAAATCAAAACACAATCTTGATCATAAATATCATTGTTATTATCACTAGAATGAAAAACAAAATATATATGAAAGAGAACAATACTAACATGATGGTAATGATGATGATCGATACAATAGACAATGCAAGCGCAATTGAAGGACAGGAGTGAATATCGATCTGTATATTTCTATCATTGATTACGCGTGTGTTAAGAGATATCGCTTATATACTAGTAAAACGATGGACAAATGGAGTGTACACATAAAAAATGAAGAGAGAGAAAGAGAGTAAAAGTGGTACAATTCGTTCTCTCTCTCTCCCTCTTTTTTTTCTATCGCTTTCACTCGATGATAGATCAACAATAACACTCAACAGAATAACGCAGAGAGAGACAAACGAAGATGAAACAAGAGAAGAAGTTTGCAAATAAGAGCATCAACTTTTTTTTTGAGTACACACACACGCGTACAAACAACAACAAAAACATAGACATATGTATAATATGTCGTTTGAATAGAATGTATTTATGTTTGCAAGCAAAAAATACCACCATTACCTCAAGACACAAATGACAATTCGATATAATTGACTTTTCTTTTACTATTATTCTTACTAGGATACACACGAGGCGACAACTGATTATGTAAACATATGTACAATTCTATTTAAATTACATATTTGCTCCAGAGAAGAGAAAAAAAAACGACTCGAAAGACTAATCCAATCGAATGACTAAAATGTTAAATTGTTTGTAGATCTGCGAATCGTTATGAAACCGATAGAATTTTCAAATAATCTCGTGTATCGTAATTTGTTTCAACATATTTAATGAAATTTTAAACGATTTTATACATATATATTGATGCGAATATTGTTATCTAAATATGAAAATGATTGACCATTTCGATGTATTATAACATATTGATAAGAACAACACATAAATGTTCATTTGAATTTGATTAAAATATGGAATTAGCTCATGTATAATGCACTATTATTCAAAACAAAGAACAATTCGATGATTTAATCAAAATGTTCAATAGAATGGAGTTTTCGATCCCGGATTAGATATGTCTTCGGGCTTTTTATTTATAAGTGGATAAAACAAAGAAAGTAAAAAAAAAACGAATATTAGAAAATGTGTTCAATGCGTAATTATTTGGATTGTCGATTTTTGTATAAATAATTTTCAAAAATTGCCTTTTCTTGAGGGTGTTCAGGGCGTCAATGTAAAATCCGTACTGTCAGAAATCAAGGTACTAACTATTGCTGTTGCTGTAAGATCCGAACTGTCAAAAATCAAGGTACTAACTGTTGTTGTTCCTGTTGTTGTTCCGGTTGTTGTTGTTTTAACATAAGTATCTTTGGATGAGAAAACCCCACTACTGCCCATTGCTATCAAAGCCACGCCAACTACGGTGATAACTGAGAGAACACCCATGCCAATAAATATGAGAAACATTTTCACTGCCGGTTGCATCCTTACTAGTAATTTTTTCGCACACAAAAATAGTTCGATATGAACATGAAAATAGCAAACAAGTATCTTGAGTATATATAGTGTCTATCTAAGAGAAGAAATTATTCATACTTCCCTTCCTGACTTTTGTCTATTTTTCGAGCTGGTGTCAGTTTTATTTTATCACGGTTTTCAATAAAATGTGCCTTCAAAATATTATACACATATATGTAGATGCACCTAATTAGTATAAATAAAAACATGATTTTTGTTCGGTAAAATCAAATACACAGTTATATTTCCTATCAATGACACATTAATTATGAGAGTCAATTTTTTCTCATTTTTCTGTATGTTTATTATTAAAAACTTTGAAAAAAGTGCAAAAAATATTCTTATAAAACATATGAAAACAAAAGAGTTGATTAGTTCCATTACGACGACAACCGGTATTTTGATGAGAGAAATATCTTCTATGGATTAGCCAGTGTTCGAACTTCTGTAGCTGATAATTCTCGATTATACAAATAAACTTCGTCAATTGAACCTTGATAAGCTGCATTAGTTATATATTGACTTGAACAACCAAAATTATATCCTAATTGTAACCATGTAATAACTCCAGTAGTACCAGTATACGAAAAATAACCAGTCGTACCATAATAATTTCCATTGACATATAATGCATATCCATTCGCTAAACTAAATGTCCATGAAATATGAATCCAAGTATTTATCGTTATAAAAGGTCCGACGATTGCTGGCCAAGCATAACCTTGTGCTATTATTTGAGCTGTTTGACCAGTGTATGTCCAAAGACCTAACATATTAAAGCATGAACCACCAGTGGCTGTTGTCGATTGTTGAAGAAATGCACATGCAGCAGTTGATGCTGGATTAATCCAGATTGAAACTGAATAGGGTCTATTAGCATAAACACCATATCCTAATTGATAAAATCCATATGCTTGAAAGTAAGATGATGAACCGATAAATCTCATTGCTTGATTAACACGGCCAGTGACTGATGCAGTATTTACTGATGAACCATGTAAACTATTTGGACCACTATCATAATTAGGTGAAGGTAAATCGAATGAATAATATGCGATTAATGATGCATCAGATA
>ERZ778027.748-NODE-748-length-67026-cov-11.829269_pt1 | contig 67026 bp, 70 predicted proteins | sample MGYA00375757_ERZ778027 | MGnify/ENA primary metagenome ERZ778027 (study PRJEB29350, sample SAMN05389817) | bioreactor metagenome | isolation source: Ammonium sulfate bioreactor | place: South Africa: University of Cape Town | collected 2014-02-18 ...
TTCGAAACTATCCATTCGAATCTTTCAATCCGAAATTCATGGAATGTTCAACATCTGTATAAAAAACTGATCGTTCTTTTTCTTTCTTTGGTTAACGATTTCAAATAAAACTAGTCTAGTTTCGTACGAGTGCGACAGCTGTATTTCTTGTTGATTTTCTATTGGTCGAGAGTAGAGGTATGCAAAAGAATAGAAAAGTTTGATATGGACGTGTATGTATGTGAAAGAATCAGTTAGTTGTCGAATTTCAATTCTAGAAAATGGAACGATTTATGCGTAATATGGGTCTTGGACCAATGTCCCGAGAATTACAAGGTGGTGGTGCTCAAAGTGACACGCCAATGGTTGATACAGCTGAACAAGTATATATTTCATCATTATCTCTATTAAAAATGTTAAAACATGGTCGAGCCGGTGTGCCTATGGAAGTTATGGGTTTGATGTTAGGTGAATTCGTTGATGAATATACTGTTCGTGTTATTGATGTTTTTGCCATGCCTCAATCGGGTACTGGCGTCAGTGTTGAAGCTGTCGATCCAGTTTTTCAAGCTAAAATGCTCGATATGTTAAAACAAACAGGCCGACCAGAAATGGTCGTCGGTTGGTATCATTCCCATCCGGGTTTCGGTTGTTGGTTATCCGGTGTAGATATAAATACTCAACAAAGTTTCGAAGCACTCACTGAACGAACAGTTGCTGTTGTTGTTGATCCAGTTCAAAGTGTTAAAGGCAAAGTTGTTATCGATGCATTTCGTTTAATCAATCCGAATGTGTTCGTTCTCGGTCAAGAAGCTCGACAAACAACATCGAACTTAGGTCATCTAACTAAACCATCGATTCAAGCTTTGATTCATGGTCTCAATCGTCATTATTATTCGATCAGTATCAATTATCGAAAAAATGAATTAGAACAAAAAATGCTATTAAATCTACACAAAAAATCATGGATCGATGGTTTAACTATCGAAGATTTCACACAGCACAATGAGCAGAATACCAATGTTATCAAACAAATGCTTGATCTATCGAAAAACTATATTAAATCGTTAGAAGAAGAAGAAAAAATGACGCCCGAACAATTAGCTATTCGAAATGTTGGCAAACAAGACCCGAAACGACATTTAGAAGAAAATGTCGATAATTTAATGACGTCAAATATAGTTCAATGTATTGCAGCAATGATGTCATTAGTTATTTTCAAATAAACACCAAATCAGACCTTTTTTTTCTTTCTTTTTAATCGAGTGTTTTATTATATATATTTAAAAACCAACATTAAAAAAAATAAAGAATCTAATTCAGAGTAACACACACACATACATATATATTCATATAAAATGTCGTATATTGCGTATAAATAGAGTCCAATCGAATTTCATCCGTTCTTTACTTTACCCTTCACCTACCTGATTTTGTAACTCATGTAGTATTGAGAAGAAAAAGAAGAAAAAAAAAGCCACTCGTGTTATTCAATCATTGATTCGATCGAATCGAACATAATACGTGTGACTCATATGGAATGGTACGTGATTTTTGCGCTACTATTAATCGGTATTTTATTAATTATCTTGGGAATTATTCTTGCATATATATTTCTCGGTCAGAATTGTACAGTTTCAATACAACAGCGACAAGCAAATGCTGAAGTAACACGAATTCAGATGGAAGAAGAACGAAAAAAGAATAAAAAATTAAGTTCAAGGTTAAAACGAGCATTTTCATCGAAAAACGAACAAGAACAGCCACCAGCACCGATCGAAGATGTTAAAACTGTTGAATTAACATTTAAATTAGGTGATCGAAGTCTTCGAACGAATGATGTCGAAACAATTAATGAACAAACTCAAACTCTCATACCTCTTCCACGTCTCAAGAGTGTAACAAAAACTGAACTCGAAGAACGACAAAAGAAACGAGAAGAAATACGAAAAAAATACAATCTTTAAAACACACGCAAGCAATTGATTTTTTATTCTTTTCTTTTGTTCATCATTTTACTCATATACTCGAATAAAAACTTTCTAAATACACACACACATGTAGGTAGCGCTACTTGTCATCAATGGCATAGGTCAAGTATATATGATATTTTTCATCAGTCGATAAATGAAAAACAAGAACTCTTTCCGGATGATTTCAAATCATCAGATTCGAAAAAAGAAAAATTTTCAGTCTTTTCTATCAAACACATAAACGAAATCGATCGATACTCATTTCAATCACAGTTGGATACCGTTGTCTCTCTCTTTTTCTGTTGTGCATACTGTTGCAACTAACAACGATTAGTGTTCAAGTGTGCATGAGAGAGAAAAAGCAATTTTCGTCGTTACTTCGTTTCTTTTTATGTGTGTATGTTGTTGTCACAATCAATTGCTCAGACTTTTGTTCCGATTGGACAAAAAGACAAGATTGATTTTCTCTCTGGCAGCAAAAGAAGAGAAATGCACCAATGAAAAAAAGTCTCTCGTTCTCTCGTTCTCTTTCTCAGATAGTCAAAGCGGCAAGAGAAAACTTCGGAGTTATTCATTTTGAAATCATTTTATCGGCTAATCATGTCAAAAACTAAAAGCAATGAATTGAAATTCTCCATTCGAAATCTCATTGATACAACATCGACATCCGAAAAAGAACAACAATCGAACGGTGTTCGACATCCGCCAACAAATCGTTCACTCAAACGTTTAGTCAACGAATGTCAAACGCCGTTAATTCGTCGGCCAATACCGATTTTAACGCCGAAAGTTCCGCATCCTTGTTGGTCATTTCTGAGTCAATTAGCAACGAAAAATCCTGCGATGCCGCTGAATTCACCGTTGGCTTTTCTGACTAAAATGGGTCAAGTTTGGGAGCAAATTCAACGAGCACAGATTTCACCATCGATACCAACGGAAAACGACGATGTTTCCGATGAAGAGAACTCGTCTGTACAACAAGACATCGAAATCGATGATGATGATGACGACGAGGAAGAAGAAGATGTTGATGATGAAGAAGAAGAAGAACATGAATGTTCAAGTAACGGAGGTGATAAATTAAATCCTTCGATGAACAGTGAAGAAAACGAGAAACTCAAAACGTATCCTTGTACACATTGTGGCAAAGTAAAGCACCTTATTTCAGAAAAAATATTTCTCTCGATTTTCTCGCTATTCGAATCTAGATTTTCACAGCACAGTATAATTTAGTTCGACATATGCCAGTTCACACCGGCATTCGTCCGTTTATTTGCAAAGTACGAAGAGGAGAGAGAGTATTCATTCGAAATCAAATGATTTGCTTTAGGTTTGTGGAAAAGGTTTTCGTCAAGCATCAACACTTTGCCGACATAAAATCATTCATACATCTGAAAAGCCACATGCTTGTCGTATTTGTGGCAAAGCATTCAACCGTTCATCAACATTGAATACACACATGCGCATTCATCAGAATTTCAAACCTTGGGTAAATCTCTAAACTGAATTGATTGCTGATTTATTTTTCTTCTTTCTTTCGAAAAAAAGATCTGTGAATATTGTGGAAAAGGTTTTCATCAGAAAGGAAATTGGAAGAATCATAAATTAACTCATTCGAATATCAAACAGTACAAATGTTCAATCTGTTCGAAAGTAATATTTCATTTTTTTTTGCAAAGAATTTTCAATTTTTTGTTTCGATTAGGCTTTTCATCAAATCTATAATCTCAAATTTCATATGTACACGCATTCCGAAGTCAAACCATACACATGCATGATCTGTTCGAAAGGTTTTTGTCGAAATTTTGACTTGAAAAAACACATGAGAAACGTTCATGTAAGTCAGACTGATCACGGAAGAAACAATCGTGAATAACAGCAAAATCTTTTTTTTTCTTCTCTCTCTCTCTCTTTTACTCTGTACGTGTGTTTAAATGAAATAAATATCTATTTTTTGCGTGTACGTTAATTGATTATAAAAAACGAAGAAGGAAACGAAAAGGTGGTAACGACAAATGAAAGCCCATAGGCTAATCGTAAATACATCCGGTTGTATCTGTGTGTGTCTTCGAGAAATCAATCAAAAAAGCATTTACATATTTCATTGAATTAGTTTTTTCTTCGAAACAAACCGTTTTTTTTCCTGTTGTCGCTATTAATTGTCGGAAAAAAAAGAGAAAAGAAAACTGTTAACCACTTGTCGCTTCGGTTGAATCCGTGCTGTGTTTACGAGACAATCATCATCATTGTCGGCTAAGAGCACTTATCATCGAAAAGAAAGAAATCAGTTCCATATTGTACATTCTTTTCTTTTTTTTTTCTTTAACAGTATTTTAATAGGATCTTTTGCTTTGCCTCATCATCACTTGACAACACTTGAGAGATCGAGGACATCTCCATGTATGGATGTTTGATCATTAGTCAAAACGACGACACAAATTGGCTCCCTTGTGACTTGATTGGATTGACCAGAGAAGGCAGAAGAAAAAAAAACTAAATTAATTCTCACTAACTCGAACTCAGGAAACAAAAGGAACTCTTTGATCTTTGCAGATGAACAAAAAAAAAACAATTTTTGGCGCTAAGAAAAAGATTTTTTTCTTAAATATTATTTCTTTTTTTGTCTGTAATTCACATATGTCAACATCGAACAAACGTTCGTTCAATATGGATGAATGTTCTCGTGAAAAACGTTTGCGTCTGTCTCCTCTGGTTCCAACAGTACCCCGTGGTGGTACGAATTTAATTCAACAATCATCTTCTTCGTCGAAAGAAAAACTATGCCTCGATGCTGGCGATCAAATCTTTTCAGAACAAACAACTCTTGTTTATTGAATATTTAAATTTTGTGCGCGTTACAGATTCTTTTTCTTTAAACAAAAAAAGCTATTATTTATTTATTTATTCGTTCGTCTTTTTTCGTCTTCTTGTCTATGAATAGATCTAATAAAAAACCTAATTTAACCATCAATATCTATGCTGATGATCAATTAAGATCATTGTCTAATCATAATAATAATAATCCGATTGAAATTCAATCGAATTCTATGCAAATGCTTTATCCTCGACAGGTCTTCGATGAGAAAAATCTGCCATCGGTGCCTGTTTGTCTTCAACAACCAAGACAAAACGAAGGCGTCGATAGAACAATCATTGGAAAATTTGAATAAATCTCTTGTATATTCAATTTCGTTATTCAATGAAGCAATAAAAATGAAAAATAATCTTGTTCGGATTTTTTTCTTTTATTCCGAAAAGGTGTAGGAGAAAAGAAATGAAATGAAATGCTGATAGTCATCGTAGTTGTTAAAAACACTTTTTTTCTTTCAAGTGTCTTTCGATTTTTTTTTTCTCATTTTTTTGTGCGTGTCGCTGTTAACAACAGAAACATTTATAAGTGTAGATATTCATACATATATATATATATTATTTAGTCAAGATTAAAAAACAACTGAAGTGAGGTTAATTCAATCTGTGAACGTAAAGATAATAAAACTTATTGGAATGAGTCACGTTCAAATTAGACAAATGCCATTGACTTCTCAAAGATTTGCTGGTTCATGGGTATTGAAAAGAAACGACTTCTTTGTTTGTTTGTTCTGAGCTTTTATTATCTAGTTTCCTTCGGGTTATTACGGTCATTTTCGTGCGAAATCACGAGCTGATTTATGTAATGAATTTCGGCAATTAGCTCGGCCTGAACCACCGACGAAATTTAATTATCGACAAAATGTTAGTTGAATCTTTTTTGAAATTATCTTATTGAATTTCTATTCTCTAGTCTGAAGCAACAACACACATGTTCTCTCAACATGATAATCGATTTAAATTCGAAAATGATCCACTCGTTCGAGGAACACAAGCCGTAAGACAAAGTTTGTCGAAGATCGAATTCGATCATTTTCTCCTCTTTCGAAAGGGTTTCGGTCGACGACGAACCAGCGCAAATGCTCGTGGTGAATTCGATCCGTTTTTCATCGGTTGGATTCCGAAAAACGTCGATATCAAACAATTCAACGAAGATACAAAGAAAACATCCTATGCAAACGATTACAACGATAGTTTAACATCATCTCAAATCATTTCCGACGTTCAGATCGCACCCGAATCTGAAGTTAGTGTTTACTCAAAAGCGTACAGTCACGGTCAACCAGATCCTCAACAATCGAAACAAATTCGTCAAGAAACATTTCAACGTTACGCACTGAGTCACAAACGTCGAACTGAAGCTCAGAAAAATGATCGTAGCTTTAATGTTGCCTCGTGTCTCGTTTGGAATACGAAAAATAATCTCGAATCATCGACATGCAAATCAAATTTGAATTTTCATAATAAAATACCAACGAAATTATATCAAAGTCAATCCATGCAAACATTTCCGACTATGAAATCAAGTCGAGAACACGGCAATGCAAAAGGTTTTCCACCTGTTCGATCGTTCTCATCGTGCGAAACAACACAATCAACTAGCGTCGAATCACTTATTTCAAAGTACATGTAAAAACAAAGGAATTACTCGAACATTGTTTTTCTTTTTCTCTGCTGTAAAAACACTTTTCATTCATTCAAGTAGTTTAAAAATATAAGAACTCTATCATGACATACTAATGCTGTTGTTGTTATTTCTTGTTCTTTGGCGACCTCTTTTGTTTGAAGATCTCATTCGATCAAATTCTTGTTGGTCTATGTGACTCATTTAGTCATTAGACCGATCCGTCAGTCGTCCAACCGACCGCACCCTTTGTGTATACGCATTTCTAATGTTATTTATTTACTTGTTTATTTCGTATATTACAAAAAAAAGCACATGGTTATTTTCATTTTCTTTCTCTTGTGTTTTTTTTTCTTCATAGAAGCTAAAAAAAAGAAGAATGACGAATTATCTATTCTAGATAGAATACACAACAGAAGATTTATCGAGAAACGATTCGGTATTTTCAAATTTATTTTTTGTTTGTTTATTGTCTATGTTCATTGATATTCTCCTGAACACGATAATCAGAGATGGGCGACAGGAGAAAATTACAGGGTAAAAACATTGGAATCGACTGTTGAATTCGATCGATTTGTTTGTCTCCTCTAGGTGAAATCGATCGGTGTTTGAAGAAAGTGACCGAAGGTGTTGAAACATTCGAAGATATTTGGCAGAAAGTAGGAAAATTCGGTGTTGTTTTGATTGATTTCGTAATTTTGAACACCCTTCAAGGTACACACAGCACCTAATCACAATCAAAAGGATAAATATGAACAAGAATTAAAGAAAGAAATAAAGAAATTACAACGTTTACGTGATCAAATTAAAGCATGGATATCATCAACAGAAATCAAAGACAAGAAACAATTGCAAGAAGCAAGAAAAAATATCGAACAAGTTCGCAAAAACAATATGAAAAAAGTCTTCTTAACATACATTGAATATTTTGTTCGTTTTTAGCAAATGGAAAGATTCAAAATTGTCGAAAGAGAAACAAAAACAAAAGCTTATAGTAAAGAAGGTCTTGGTGCCGGTCAAAAACTGGATCCACAAGAAAAAGAAAAAGAAGAATGTGCCCAATGGATTACGGAAGCGATACATGAATTAAACATTCAAGCCGATAAGTTCGAAGCAGATATTGAAGCTCTTTCGGCATCATTGAAAAAGAAGAAATCTGATAAAGATGTATGTCTTTGAGTTTGAAAAGATCCTATTTGATTGATTGATTGATTGATTAGAAACAAGAACGTCTCGAAGAAACCAAACATTCAATAGAACGTCATAAATTTCATATTGAATCATTAGAAAAAATTCTTCGTGCAATTAATAATGATGCGTTAGATCCTAAAATATTGACGAATCTTCGAGCTGATATTGAATACTATGTTGAATCAAATCAAGAGTCTGATTTTAAAGAAAATGATATGATGTATGAAGAAATCGATATGGATGATTTGAATAATCTTATGGCACCTGTTATGGTCGTACCGGCACAATCTCATTCATCGTCACTCTCAAATGGTACAAGTGGTAGTTTGAATTCTAATACAACATCCAATCATATTGATCTAAGTTCATCATCGTCAATAAATATCAATTCATCAACAAATCATTCGTCGGATCGTATGACATCCGCAGGCAATTCCAATCACGGTGATAATGAATCAGCAATAGGCTTAACAACACCATCGTCGACACAAGCGAGTTCACCGAGTGCAAGTCCAGCATTATCATTAACTGACGATCGAAAACGAAATAAATCCGAATCGGAAGATAATCATTCGCAACGCAATAGAACGAATTCAGGTGCAACAAATTCATCCATAAACAATGTCTCATCGCCAAAAACTCCGTCTCAAACTCATCAATCGCCGAATGTTTCATCGTCGTCAACGAAATCTGTTCTATCATCTGCGCCAAGTCTCTCAACAAGTGCACCACCACATTTTACCTATCCAACAACAACAACTACGACGACGACAACATCAACACTACCTGTTCTACAATATGCAGCAATTGTTTCACAAAATACAACGCCAACGACGAGTAGTAATACATCAGCATCGAAACAAACAAATATTCTTTCGCCACAAACCAAACAAACATCAAGACAATTGCCCAATGGAACAAATACAACCACGAATACGAATGATTCTATTATCACAACAACATCAACGTCATCAACAACAATTACGAATTCATCGAATACTTCTCATCCACCATCGTTATTATCATCAACGTCAACAACAACATCCTCAACGAATAATAATGATCGACAAGGTATTCTACCGCAACATATTCTAAATAACATTTCTCAGTCAAGTCCAACATCAACATCATCATCATTATACACAAATTCAGGATCAAATTCAAACATTCCTCAATATGATTCGACATCATCAATCGATCCTTCCATTATCTCTCAGCAAACATCTCGCGATACGGATCGTTCAGCAATTCTAAGTAATGGTTCTTCAGATAGTCATCTCGAAAGTACATTTTCACCATCATCATTTCTACCGACTAATTCATCATCAACAAATCTATCCGGAGATCTTCCATCGACGAATGGTGGCAGTGTTCTCAATCAATTAGCGAATAACATACCGATCAATCCTGATCATCATTCGCTTCGGTATATGCTATCGTCGAATATGATTCAACAACAACAGATTCCGACCGGTCGTGTGCCGTTGACACAAGCTGAAATGCGAATGCTAAATCGACTGAATTCAGCCTATGCTAAACTACCATCGTTATTAGAATCTGAACGGCAAAGGTACTTCGAAAAATAAATAATATTCCAAAGGTAATTTTCATTTTTTAGAACCAATGCGAATCGAATTTATGGTCGAGGTTTACTTGGTCCATCTCAAATGGTTCCCTATTATCCTCAAACACCACCATCGGGTAGTGATACACCGGAATTCTACTATCGACTTGCGCCTGATACATTATTTTTTGTATTTTATTATATGGAGGTTTGCTTTCTTGATTTGATAGGAAAAGAAAAAGCGAAGTTAAATATTTCGTTTCAGGGAACACGTGCTCAATATCTAGCAGCGAAGGCTTTAAAACGGCAATCGTGGAGATTTCACACGAAACATATGATGTGGTTTCAAAGACATGAAGAACCGAAAACAATTACGGATGATTACGAACAGGTAGATAAAGACGAAAGATCGGTTTTAATTTTCATTGTTGATTATTCTAGGGTACATATATATTCTTCGATTATGAACGTTGGCAAACACGTAAACGAGACAATTTCGTATTCGAATACAAATTTTTAGAAGATCGAGAATTTTAAACAACAAAAAACTTCAACGTTTATTTATTGTACAACATGAGAGAGATAGAGAACAAAACAAAAAAAAACAGAGGCGAAACATCGGTTTATTCCTTTAGATCTGGTCACTAACTCTCTTTCATATACGTTTGTTCTTCATTGTGTTTGTTCATTCTTTTTTCTTTTTTTTTCAGTGTTGTTTGTTATATTCTCTGTCACCTTATTCGGTTGTTCTTTCTTCTTTTTCTTTTTTTTTCTTCTTCTTCTTCTTTTTTACGTGTATATCTATCGTGTGTGCGTGTGTTTTTTTAACAAGCAACGTCCTTTTTTCGGTCTGTTGAATATGCGATGTTTAAATATCTTATATTATTAAGAGATATGAAGTTTTCTTTTTTCCTTTCCCATGGATGAATACAAAAATGGACGAGAAAGAAAGAAAAAGATCGGATAAAAATAACGCCTATACCATCATCATAGCGAAGGAGAAGGCAATCGAATGGATTAGTATTTGTAGGCAAAAGAAAGAGAGAAAGAGAGAAAAAAACGATGTACGGAGAAGGAAGAAAGAAGAAAAAAAAAAGAAAGAAGCCGACGAGCAAAAATGTACAGAGAAAAAAAGAAGAAGAGGCATTTATACTATCTATCTTGTACGAGTAAGCCATCGAGCAAAGAAATATTCTTGTTGATCATCAATAATCATGGTGGGTGGACTGAATATTGTGTCGATAATAATATAGTTTATTGAAATTTCGATTTCTATTTAGCGTGAATGTATTAGTATTCATGTTGGTCAAGCTGGTAATTAAACGAAATAGACAAAAAACAAGTCGAATGAAATATCTATGTTTTGTTTGTAATTAGGTGTACAAATCGGCAATGCTTGTTGGGAATTGTATTGCCTTGAACATGGTATTGAACCAGATGGAACATTCAGCAAAGATCGAGATAGTAGTCATATAATCAGTAAGCAAGACTTTATGAGAGAATGATTGATTGCGATGAATCATTATTTTGCTATTTTTCATTTAGAATCGATTACAGGTTTGTGGGAATGATGATTTGACTGGATTCGATTGAAAGATTTTCTATTTTGATGTAGATTCGAAAGAAACATCGTTTAGCACGTTTTTTAATGAAACAGGTGAGAGAATATATTTGACATTTATACGGTATTGACTGCGAATTTCAGGTTCTGGACGTTATGTTCCTCGTGCTGTCTTCGTTGACCTTGAGCCATCAGTTATTGGTAAGAGATTTTCGAATATTTGTCTTTTTTGAATTAATAAGATCGTTGATTTCTAGATGAAATTCGTCGAGGTACATATGCAAAATTGTTTCATCCTGAACAATTGATCTCAGGCAAAGAGGATGCCGCTAATAACTACGCTCGAGGACATTATACAGTTGGCAAGGAAATAATTGATAATGTTCTCGAAAAATTACGTAAAATTGCTGATCAATGTACAGGTCTTCAAGGTTTTCTTGTCTTCCATAGTTTTGGTGGTATGTCGAGAACAAATGTCAGACAAATGTTTGTGACATTTTTTTTTCGCTGTGTTATTTAGGTGGTACAGGCTCAGGTTTTACTTCATTGTTAATGGAACGTTTAAGTTTGGACTATGGAAAAAAATCGAAACTTGAATTTGCTGTTTATCCAGCTCCGCAAGTTTCGACGGCCGTTGTCGAACCGTACAATTCAATTTTAACAACACATTGCACTTTAGAACATAGCGATTGTGCATTTATGGTTGATAACGGTTTGCGAGAATTTTATTTTCTGTTTTTGTTAATAATAAATTTTGTTTGTTTTTTTTCTGTAGAGGCTATTTATGATATTTGCCGTCGATATTTAAATATCGAACGACCATCCTATCAAAATCTCAATCGTTTAATTGCTCAAATCGTTTCATCAATCACAGCATCACTCCGTTTTGATGGTGCTTTAAATGTTGATTTAAATGAATTTCAAACTAATCTTGTACCTTATCCTCGTATACATTTTCCTCTCGTTACCTACGCACCGATCTGCAGCGGTTAGTTCAAAACTAAACTTTCGTTCATTTAGACTTTTTTTTCTCTCTCTCTCTCTCTTTAGCTGAAAAAGCTGGCCACGAAGCATTTAGCGTTCAAGATATTACCAATGCTTGTTTCGAACCAGTCAATCAAATGGTTAAATGCGATCCACGTAATGGTAAATATATGGCTTGCTGTTTACTCTATCGTGGTGATGTCGTACCAAAAGATGTGAATACAGCTATTTCAAGCATAAAAACGAAACGTTCAATTCAATTTGTCGATTGGTGTCCAACAGGTTTCAAAGTTGGTATCAATTCTCAACCACCGGTTGCTATACCTGGCGGTGATTTAGCTAAAGTACCACGTGCTGTTTGTATGCTTTCGAATACGACAGCGATTGTCGAAGCTTGGGCACGTTTGAATCATAAATTTGATTTGATGTATTCGAAACGAGCTTTCGTTCATTGGTATGTTGGTGAAGGCATGGAAGAAGGTGAATTTAGCGAAGCACGTGAAGATTTAGCTGCATTAGAAAAAGATTACGATGAAGTTGCTCTTGATTCAGCTCCTGACGATGCTGCTAATGAAGGCGAAGAATATTAAGATTATCCAATAACCATATACTCTCTCTTTCTTTTAAACTAATTATATTTACTCATTATTCACAATTTCTTTTTCTTGTTTGTTTGTTTTTTGTTTGCTTATTAATAAATATTCGAAAAAAACCACAATGAAAACTTTTGCTTTGTTTATTTTTTTTCTGTCGGTGGCAATGATAAGCACACAACAAAACATACACACAAATATATAAAGAAAGAAAAAGAAATGAAATGAAACATAGCTCAACGAGAAGCGTCATGAAAACACACACACACACACACACACACACACAAAACCGTTTTTGTTTTTCTGTTTTCTTTTTGAAACCATATGAATAAATTAAGGAGGAAGTTTAATGAACGAAAACAAAATAAAATGAATAAACTATACGCAAAAGATACAGCAGATAATAAAAGCTGAGAGAGAGAGAGAGAAAGACATACGCACACACTCACAATCGTTTAATAAATAAATATATAGACGGTAGCATAAAAAAAAACAACAATAACAGCAACAACGAAAAAAAAAACACAGCATAACTCACAGAAAAAAAAATAAGAAAGAAAAAGTCGACAGATAATTCGAAAGCATCAACAAACACACAGGAAATTCCATCTTCTTTTAATCTTTTATCTTTTTTCTTTTCTTTTTTGTTTTGTTACTAAACACATCGAAGGAAACAAAACAAACAAACAAGTCTCTTTGAGAAACACACACACACGCACACGCACACAACACAAAGTTAAATAAGTTCGATTTTTGTTTGTCTGTTTAAAGAAAGAAGAAAAAGAAAGAAGTAATCGACAGTTAAAAACATATATAGTCACATTTTAACAGATCCTTGTCTTTGTTTGTTTCAAAACGAGATAGAACACAATAGATTTTCTTTTCTTACTGTTCGCTGTCTCTCAATCAATGATTTACGAATTACGACGAGGCTTTTTTAACTCGACTTTTAAACGTTTAGGACCAACACTAAATCCATCCATGCTTGAAATAGCTGAAGAAGAAAGACAAACAAGAAATTATCAATGATAATCGATTCGATCTGATGATAGTCTACCTTGTTGAGCTGACGAAGGATTATCAAATGAAACAAAACCGAAACATTTTGATTGATTTGTTTTCTTATCGACAAATACCTGCAATTGAAAATGTAAAGAAAAACAACAAAACAAAAGTTGAATTTTTGTCGTACTTTAGCGGATAGAACTGTTCCGAATTGTGAAAACAGATTCATTAATGTTTGATCGGTTGTTTCTTGTGGTAGATGACAAATGAATAAATTCGAATTCTCCGGGCCAATTTGTTGTTTTCCACTTTTTGTTGTTCGATAGGCTTGATTAGGTGAAAAACGCATTTGAGATAAATATGTTTGTGGATTCGAAAATGACAAATAACCATCGGTACGATCATAACGTTCATTAAATAGATTTGTTTGATATTGTGTTGGCGAATTTAAATATAATTGATTGTTGTTGGTAAATGGTGATGATGATTGATAGCAAAATGGCGAAGGCATTGATTGTTGTTGTTGATCAGTGATTTGAGGTGAGTAAGTTGTTGTTGATGATGGTGGTTGTAATTGTAAATCATTGAAACGATTAACCATTTGATCAATAGTTAATTTATGATTATCTAATGATGAACGAGAGTCTAAGAAATTATTATTATTTGTATTATTATTTAAACTACGTCGATCAAGATCTGTTGAAAAGAAATTTGTTATTGAAGGTAGTGTCGGTGGTGGTGGTGATGGTTCATAAAATGATTCATTGAAACCAGATATTAATGGTAATTGTTGTGAATAATAGGGCGATGATGATGAATCAGTTGGAAATTGAAAACGTCCGCTTTGACTAATTTGATGATTTATACCATTTAATAGATTAGCTGGTGACGATGCTGGTAATGGACTGAAATCATGATTAAGATGAGGATTTAATTGTCTTGGATATGGTAATTCATCTCCGCCGATATCATTACCAAATGATTCCGATGGCCACGGACGATGTGATGGAGAAAATAACGAATCATTCCAATTTGATTCGAAACTTGTCTGATTTAATGTTGACCAAACAGGCGTTCGAGTAGGAAAAATATCTATTGTATCAAGATTTGCGTTTGTTGTTGTGTTGTTTGCCGATGAATTGGAATTGTTTGTACCTGTTGACACTGTCATAGCGGACATGTTGTTCCGACTTTGATTTTGAATGAGTTCTGCCCAATATACACTTTTACTCACTCAAAATCTAGAATAATTAATCCAATAACAAAAAAGATTCAATGAAATTTTTCCTAATTAAATTAGAAATTTAAGAAGTAGAAGAAGACAAAAAAGAAAGTAAAAAATATCTATTAATTCCTTCGGTTTGTAATTAGTTAATTCGACCAAAATACTTACACGAATCTGTGCTTTCGAACTTTGTTTAGTTGATTTTTAAACGGACGTCAAAGCGGAAGATAGAACAACATCGAATCTTCAGTATTTATACTCTCAGCTGTTCCCCTGGATTCCACGTGTAACACAATGCCCCATCGCCCGCATATCTCTCTCTTTTTATTCGCTAGCGTAGACAACAAGAGGATAACACACCGGTTCATTTATTTTTTTTATATTCACTGATCTATCTTCTCGATATTCACATTCAAAGACGACTAGACTGGACGAAATTCAAATAGAAATGGAAATATTTCTATACATACAAAGACAAAACGAGACCTTGGTTTGTTCGATGTATTCGATTTCTTCATCGTTTTCATTCTCTCTCCATCTCTCTCTCTCTCGCTTTCGCGCTCTCTCGCTCTCGTTTTCGTTTTCAGTTGTTATATACACCCTCGTTTCGCTTTTATAAATGTAAATATACCTACGATGTAATACATATAAGAATAACAGAAAAAAAAATCGAACATGCACATGCATACAACACTTGGAAACCGTGGTTGAGCGCGATAGTGTGTGTATGTGTGCACATCGAAACAAACAAACACACACGCACACACACACACACACAGATATGTTTATTTCTCTCAAAACAAAATGTCGAATTTATTTTTTACACAACAAAGAAAAATCAAGTTTTTTTTCGATATCATTTGTTAAACGAAATATTTCTGCGAAATGATTTTTTTTCTGCACAAACTTGAACATATCTATACATTTGTTTGTCGCTTATGTAATGGAAAAAATCTCGATTGGTTGATCCACTATTTACCAATGACTAAACGAGAACGCGAGAGAGAGAGAGAGCGAGCGAGAAGCAAATGGAGGAGGATGAATACGTAGATACCATTGGTTTTATGACAAACAGATAAATGTAAATGATCATGGCTACGTTACAATCACTCGTTGATTCACAATGTGGAGCGACAAATCCATTAGTTAATTTAACTCGAATTTATAATCAAAATCATCAAGTATTTTATTTAGGATTTTTAAAGATTTGTTTGTAGTTTCGGATTTATGTAAATGTAGGAAACAATTCAACGAAATGCTGAATCTATTCCAGTACCAAATACATTTCATCTCGAGAAATTACTATCACGTTTTCAAACATCATCAGATCAAGCTTCTGAATGGACAAGAGAATTTCTTCAATCAAATTCTTCGAACTTTCAAATAGAACCTAGTCCATCGTTTATGTAAGCAAATCTTTTGACTTTCTGCTCTCGGCTCATCAATCGCTTTCTTGCTCAGTAGAAATAAAACTCCCGTGTTTCAGTTCTGTACCTAGTCCGTCCTATTTCATTGAACCAATTCCGAATTTTCTTGATCAAGAATCGTATTTCATTTCGACAGAGTTTCAGAATGAATTAGTTCAGTCTACACAAAATATTCTTTCATTTCTGCATGAAAAAGAACTCGAAAATACTAAAACACAAGAAGTATAAATAAAATGACTAATCGAACAAACAAATTTATCATCAATTTATTTTCTTTAGAAACAATTGATTGAGAAAGAAAATTATTTTCAACAAGGTCTCAAATATCTTGAAATTCATGATCTAGCAAATGCTATCAAATATTTTGAATTGACTGTTCAACATCAGCCGAAACATATCGACGTACTGATTAAATATCAAACGAAAAAAAAAATAACTGGATTAATTCGAAATTCTATTCTAGGCATGGCTTTGTCTTGGAATAAGTCAAACTGAATATGAACAAAATTCTTCAGCCATTTATGCATTGCAAAAGTATATTATCGAAAATCTTAGCTTTGTAATTTATTGAACTCATTCGTAGATGTCTAGAACTTGATTCAAAAAATCTATTAGCTTATCTAACATTAGCTTCATGTTATGCCAATGAAATGTCTGTTAAAGATGCATATCATTCGTTATATAAATGGTTAGAAAATCATTCGAAATATGCAAATATCTTATCTGATAATCGGAAATATTCTTCGGTCTATGATGAGTGAGTCATCTGATTATTCGAATGATTCATAGTAGCAAAGATTTTCTCAGATTAACTTTTCAACAAATGGAAAATCTATTTCTTCAAGCTGTTTTAATATCAAATAATTCGAAAGAAATCGATAGTGATCTTCAAGTAGATTGAATATTATCGAGCGAATTTTCTCATTAAAACTATTTCTTAGATTTGTCTCGGCATTTTATATTTTCTAAATAATGATTATTCGAAATCGTCCGAATGTTTCTACACTGCTGTTCTTTCCAAACCACATGTAATCTATTGATACATATATTTAATATGAATCGTTTTCTTTTTTTCGTCTTCAATAGGATGCATTAATCTGGAATAAATTAGGTGTATCAATTGCAAACAATGGTGAAAATGAAAAAGCGATTCATGCTTATTATCAAGCATTGAATTTATCACCGGGATATGTTCGTGCTCGATATAATCTCGGTTTGAGTTCATTGAATTTGAATGCTTATGAACAGGCAATTGAACATTTTCTCATTGCTTTGAAATTGCAAACAAATTGTCGAACATCAGAAAATATCTGGCGAATGCTTGCATTAGCAATTGATCGTTTGAAACGATCGGATTTAGTTCCATTTCTGGTGACGAAAGATTTACAGCGATTGCTTGACATATTTCATATATCTGACGACATATGCTGATGCAATGACGTCATACAATCGAACTAATATAAATTGCGTACGCGAGCGAATTGAATTATTTGAATTTTGATTGTAGATTGTTCGTTGAAGATAAACGAAAAATAATGGCTGTAGCATCATTAACAGCTCAAGAAAAATTTGCTCTAATAAGACGCAATCTTCAAGAAGTCATTGGCGAAGAACGATTGCAAGAACTTTTAAAAGAACGAGATCTTAAAGTTTACTGGGGAACGGCAACAACCGGCAAGCCACATATTGGTTATTTTGTGCCAATGGCTAAAATCGCCGATTTTCTACGAGCTGGTTGCGAAGTAACAATACTTTTCGCTGATCTTCATGCTTTCTTGGATAATATGAAAGCACCATGGGAATTACTCGCACATCGTACTGTTTACTACGAATATATAATCAAATCGATGTTGAAATCAATTGGTGTTCCACTTGAAAAACTTAAATTTGTTCGTGGAACGGATTATCAATTATCGAGAGAATATACACTCGATGTTTACCGTTTGTCATCAGTGGTTACTGAACGTGATGCGAAAAAAGCCGGTGCCGAAGTTGTTAAACAAGTTGAATCACCTCTACTCAGTGGTTTACTCTATCCTGGACTTCAAGTAAAACGAACGAATTGATTAGTATGTAAATTTATAAGATTTTGCTTTTCTTTAGGCACTTGATGAAGAATATCTCAAAGTCGATGCACAATTCGGTGGAGTTGATCAACGTAAAATTTTTACTTTTGCTGAAGAAGTAAAACAAAAACTGAACATATGATCTGAGGGTTGAACATCTTTTTATTTAGAATTTACCTAGTCTCGGTTATGCTAAACGTATTCATTTAATGAATCCAATGGGTATGAAGAAGACAAAGTTTAATTAAAATAATGACTTCGTTTTTCTTTTGTAGTACCTGGTTTGACAGGAGATAAAATGAGTTCGAGTGAAGAAGGCAGTAAAATCGATTTACTTGACACTGAAGATCAAGTCAAAAAGAAAATTCGAGGAGCCTTTTGTGAAGAAGGAAACATCGACAGAAATGGTGTACTTGCTTTCTGTAAAAGTGTTATTTTTCCGTTACTTGCTCAAGATGAAAGTTAGTTGTAATTTAAGAAAAAAAATAATAATTCTTCGAAATATTTCTATTCAAGAATTCGTACTTCAACGACCGGAGAAATACGGTGGTGATATTGTTTTTGACAAATACGAGGATTTAGAAAAGGCCTTCGCGGACAAAGTAAATCATTCGTTTCATTTACGTATTTCAAAATGAAACTCTTCTCTATTCAAGTCTGTCTTTCCTGGTGATCTTAAAAATGGCGTTGTATTTTATCTAAACCGTTTATTAGAACCAATTCGACAAGAATTTAAATCCGAAGAAATGATTAAAATAACTCTCAATGCTTATCCGCCACCAGCACCTGTCGTGCAAAAGAAAAGTAATCAAATCGAATTCAAAGACACTCAAAATCTAAACGATTTCAATTCAGAGAAAGAAAAATCCAGTGGACCAAAAGGTGGCCAACGTCCGCCTGTAGCAGCAGCAGCAGCAGCAGCAACAACAACAGCATCGGATTTAGCTAATCAAATCGACGAAAATCTTGTACTTGAAAATGGTTCAAGTACTGAAACGACAACAAATCAAAAGACCAATGCTTAAGCTAACAAATGCATGGAAAAGAAAATTACCACTCAAGTTTTATTTTTCAGTTCTTCGATTGTTTTTCTTTTCTGTTCATTATTTATCAAACAAACATACTGTTATGTCAAACGAAGAAAAAAAAAGAAGATTCAATTGATCCTTTAATCTTCTTGATGAGAACAAGAAAAGAAAGAGAGAGAGAGTATTTATCTTTTTTTCGATCGAGAGTTTTAAGGTCAATGATAAACAAAGACAAATCGATTTCTTACAATAATATTTCGTTTGTTCTTTCGGAAGAAACTCATGTTATTCTATCTTCATGAATAACCTTGTAAGAACGAACAAAAAAGAAAAGAACGAAACGACGAACTAGTTTCATATACACGCATCATTTGCAAACACAAAAAAAAAGAATGAGAGATGAAAGATTGTTATCTAGTCAACGAATACCAAAGTAAGAAAATCGATTGAATCGTATAAAAATAATTTGATTTTTCTTAAATATTCTTGTGCAGTGGAGTCGATCGACAAGCTAAACGAGAAATCGATCAACTCGAACCGTATCTCGGTAAACGAACAGGTTTTAGTTGGTTGCCAAGAACCGATACAAATTATTATTCATCTACACAAGCACATGAAACATTAAAATATCTTCAAGATCGTCGTGATCTTCACAATATTCCCGATTATTTTCTCTGGTCAATTGGCAATTTTTTTCTATTTTTTATATTTGGTATTATCTGTTTAATTCTATCCGTACGTGTTCGTGAATATAAACGAAATGAAAATTTTGCTACGGCTGTGAAACTTTCTCAACGAACATTCGTTATGAATATAGTCACGACGATATTTGGCGTAGCTTTTCTCGTTACAATGTTAGCCTTGTTAATCAATAAATCATCTACAAATTTTTAATCAAAAAAAGTACAGACTCGATTCATGTGTATATCTGTCAGATTGATTTAGTTTGTAAATAAAATCAAATAAAAAAAAAGCCAAAATATGATCGATTGATGAATGTGTTACGGTTGATTTGACTGAATCAGAGAGAGAGAGATTGAAAATAATCATTTGTAAGCAATGACGAGAAGATTCAATATCATCGATAGATTAATTCCAATTGGAATCGATGTCAATCGAGAGATGAATATGCGTGAACATTCGACAGATAATTACGATCTGTCAGGTATTGTTCTTCGGCGAGGAAAAGTTTTTTCATCTGTGATTACACTAAATCAAATATTCGACAACGATAAATATCAATTTGCGATTATTTTCAAATCGATCACATGGAGAAATTCGCCGGATATTCGAATTCCATTTGATACTTCGTCGAACGGATGGTCTGTAGATACGATTGTGTACGAAAAAGAGATCTACATGCAGATTCAATCATCAGCTGATGCTTTAATAGGAAAATATGCTGTAAGTAAACATATTCGAGAATAAATTCCAACGAATTCTTTTACGATTAGATTCTCTTGGAAATCAAGGCCAAAGATGAAGATCAATATTCATTATTTCAATTCGATATTGATATTTATTTTCTATGTAATCCTTGGTTAAATGAAGACGCTTGTGGACGCTTATCCTCGGATGAAATCAATGAATATGTCATGAATGACTATGGAAAGATCTTTTTGAATTCATTACATGTTCCTAAGACGATTCATTGGCATTTTGGACAATGCCAAAATATAGTTTTACAAACTGCACTTTCAATTCTCAATCGAGAACAAGTTTCATCCAATGAACAAATCAATTTATCGTTTATTCTTCGTATTCTTGCCGAGAATGTCTATGGCAGATCTTCATCGATAACTGATTACACTTCACTTATTTCACAAGAGTACGGAGATGCAAGTACACCCTCAATCTTAAACAGATTTAGTCTGCCGAATAATCCAAGTACCAATTGGCAACATGCAGCAATCTTCTGTAGTCTTTGTCGATCGTTGGGCATACCCTCAAGAATTGTGACTATGTTCGATGAGAATATTGAACAACAGAATCAGAATTCGTGGTATATATGGAGTGAATGTTGGATTCAAGTAGAAAATTTCGAATGGCATTTCATAGATTCAACATCGCTCGAATTAGAAACACGAAATGTTGGTCCACGGCCAGTTTCGAGTATAAAAAATCTATTGAACACGGAAAACATGAAAATCTTAACGAAATCATTGAATAAAAATCAAGATTTAGAAGATATTACGAATAATTTTAAGTCATTGAATATTTCACAGCAAGATGTTCAAATCGACGTGAATGTTGACGATAATTTTAAAGTAATCGAATTAGTTTATGTGTAAACATTTGTCATGGTGATTTTAGTTTGAGAATCAATTAGATTTAATTCTTTCAACGAATAATCGGTCCGATCAAAATCGAACATTATCAGTAGAAATCAAACTAAATCAATTATCACCTGCAAGTGACCAGAAATATATTTGTATTCACTTATTTTCACAGACTTTTAATTTAAATTCTTATCAAAGTAAGAGAAAAGTCGTGACAATTGAATGTAATCGTTGTTTCAGGTAGAATCAATCGATTAAAATTAACAGACAATTATCAACTATGGCAAGAACATTTTCATGAACAACTTCAACTTGATATTCGTGTGATTGTCAAAGAAACTGATCAAGTCTATCACGCAGAAAAATATATCCTCAATGAATACAATACAACAATGAAATTGGTAAGTATTTGAAATAGATTATTCGAAAATTGACTTGTTCTCAAGTTTTTTGATGATGATATCATCGAATTTGGACAATCGGCTCGATTAAATATTCAAATTAATAATATCTCATTTCATTCGTGGAATACTGGAGAGATTACAGTAAATGGTTTTGGTGTATTCGAATGTTTTCCTATGAAGTAAAATAAATTGAATGATTTAATTCGAAACTAATCGAATTGATATTGTAGACGAGAATCTGTACCGAAAACATCGATTTTAATCTCGACTGAAATTGTTCCATTACGAAAAGGTATTAGTCAAGTTTATGTGACGTTCAAAACAGATTCGATATCGTTGCCAACACAAACAATTTTACTTGAAGTCACCGAATGTTTAAATCGCGATCAAAATGAACAAAAGAATGTGAAACTATTCGAAAGCACAAAACCAAGTTTAATAAAAATTCCAAGTTTAGAGAATCTATTCGAAATCAAATCACGTCAATTACCGAAAGTTCCATCGATCGATGATTTAACAGAATTAAAAACGAATATCAAGAGAAAATTAATAAAAGTCCCATCACTAGAAAATATCCCTGAGGCAATCGATCAAGAACAAATTCGTACAGGTAGCAAGTCAAACGAACAACGTCAAGGATTATATTCATGCTATGACATTGAAACTGATAAGAATGTGACACTTATTCCCATTGTGAATAATGGCAAACAAAACGATATCAAAAGCTTTACGCAAACGACACGTGATAAGGCTACCGAGCAGGTGACTTCAGCAATGGATCTAAATGACTGGTTGGAAGAGGCTAGTCGAAATTTATTGACAAATAATCAATCTGAACAAAAATCGATTGATTCAAATAAAATAGAAATTCCTGAAGAAATCAAACAAATCAGTATTAACAAAAGTTCGAGCAAACCGACTCGTAGTTATTCAAATAACACGATAGATCTTGAATCAATTCTTAGCGATCCATCTCAAATCACCACAATGTCCGATCATAGTTCTGCATCCGAAGACGAAGATTTAATCGATCGACAACGTGCTTATACAATTATTGAAAATCGAAATACGAGATCTGAAACAATGTCAACGATTAAAAACCGTGAATCATCATCATCAACTGACGATCTAACTTCTGATCCCAATAGTCAACTATCGAATTCCACTAGCAAAGCTGTATCACTATATGCCGAATTTTTAGCATGTAAAATCATCGGATCTGCTGTGTACACCAATCGTACTTATGCAGTTTCCAATCCTTTGTATGACTCATCTTGAACTAGTGTTTTTTTTTTCTTTTCAATATTTCAATCGAAAAAAAAACAGTCTGGTTCATTATCGACATCGATTGAATAAATGTTGCCGTAAGAGAATCAACGGTTTTACTTCCTCCGCTATTGCATGTTCAATTACTAACGAGTCGTTTATTCTCTTCTTTTGTTCACTTAGTGAATTAAAAGTTCAGAAGAAGAAAAACAAACATAATAATAATAAGACTAGTTCGCACGACAATTTACAAACGACTACGAGAGTTTTCTATTGCACAGATGTTATACATTCAACAATTTCAAAATAATCGACTTGATTATTTAAAGCAATGGCAACAACATCGTCTATCAACCGATTCGAGTTTTTGCCTCTATAGTAACGAATATATTGATAAATTTCCAGCATTATCTCGATCAGTAACATACAATTTTGATTATCCACGTAATCAAACATTTGCCTTTTTCGCAAACAAGTCGTCAATTGACATGGCAAGTTCAAGAATATTTTTTTCGTCTGTTTTTTTCTCCTTTCTTCAATTCAATATTTAAATTGGATTTAATCAATACGCAGGTCAAATCTAAAAGTCAAAACATTAGAAAAAGAAAATACTTGCACACGTTTCGCTGTCTGAGTCTGAGAGAAGAGAACAAATCGAAAGGCGTCTATTAGAATCGATTCGTTTTGTTTACTCAACAAGAAAACAAAACAGTGTCATCGATCGAAACCCAGCTAGATGAGTAAAAAAATAGAGGATCTACTTGCAATTAATGGACAACGCGTCCGAAATTACCCTGAACCTTCGTGGTTATCTTATTCTTTCAATGTATGTCCTAATTCACACGTTCATACAATGATGTTTTTTTTTGTTTTTTAGAAACCAAGTAATGACAGTCAACAGAAAAACAAAAGTTTGACGACAACAGTAAGTTGTAAAACATGTTCGAAGCCTCCTACTGAGCTCGTGTAATTGAATTTAGCAATTGAAATCTTCAATTCGTGAGAGTGAAACATCTCCTACGCGTTTCTATCATCAAATTTCACGAAATGCCAATGGTTTAAATAAATCAACGAGTAAAGGGTAAATCCAAGATCTTTCCTTCCACGTTCATTTATCAATTGAATATCTTTTTCTTCTTCTTCTCATAGACCAATATCTACTTCAGTTTCTTTGTCAATGCAAGCTCCTGCTGAATCTGATCGACCAAGTACGAGTCCACTCGCTTTCGAAGATAATATTCGTCGAGCTATATCTGCAAAACTTAAATCAACTAGTCGTTCATTAAATCCACGTGTAATCGATCTCACTCAATCGACGATATTTCCACATAAATCACCACGATCAGAGCATGGCAATTCATTTCAACAAACATCTTTTATATCTGAAAAGCTTGCAGATTCATCCAGAGTCATGACTCCACCGCAAGAAGAGCCGATCCAACCGAGAATTCAACATCGAAATAGTCAAACAAACGTGTGTTTCATGTCGATTCGAATGTTAAATATCGAATTTTTAATTTCGTTTTCTAGATCAATGCTTTTCAACATATTGTCAATCTTGGTAATCGTCATCGTTCTTCGGAAAAATGTCGAGAAAGTGAATATGGCGAAGAAGCCGATCAAACATCAGCTAGAATCTATGAATATAAAAGTCCATTTTCGGACGAATATGATCAAGCAATTGTCTATCAATCTCAATTGTCTAGCAATAGTAACGAATGGAATCTAAAGGATTTCTATCGTGATGTTAAAACGCCATTCGAATCAGGAACAAATACCAAATCTGTTTTTGAAAAATGCTTAAAATTAGCACGGTATTTCACAGAAAAACAAATCTTATTTTTTATTTAAACTCTTGTCGTTCGTTCTAGTTTACAAGCTCATACGATTAAATGGGAACAACGTCGTCGTCAAAATTTAACGATGTACAATCGTCTAATGAAAAATCCGTCATTCGAAAGTAATAATACACTTTTTACGACGCCTCCAAATATTTCGGATATCAAACGTGAATTACGTTGTACTCATTGTAAAAATGTTTCATGTCTTGGTAATTGTGCACCTGGACACGAATATCATCAATACAAACGTTTCATTCCGTTCGCATCATTTCCAGCAACACGTGAACAAATTCGTTGTAAACTCGGTCTACGTTCTCAACGTTCGATGATCGATGTACGGCCTCGTTCCGAACAAACAAATTTCAGTCCCATGGTTGTCGTACCTGCATTCGATGATGATTCAATAACAAAACCATCGAACAAAAAATTACCACACGGATTTCTGCCTGGTCGATCATTTCGTGCACCCAAACGAGAAACAACAATGACATACAATACGTCAACAAATAAAATTTCTATTTAAACCTAGCCAGTTTTCCTTTTTTTTCTGTAGATAATCTCTATTCACTTGGGATATAAAGATTGAACCTTTAGTGTATATACGCACATCTAATTGAGAATAGGAAATGCGATCATCTTTGTTCTGAAGTGTCTTGGTGATAAGAACAGAACACTTTGACTATTATATCATACACTGACAGATAGCTAATGAGCGTAGAGATTCTGATCGATATGTATATATAAATATCGAATAACGAGATCAAGTTTGGAAATGAAAAGGTTGAATCAATTGTCATTGTGCATATGTGAATATCAATGACAGGAAATTAAAAAGAAGAAGAAGATCGAGAAACGCAACTGTTCACAATAAATATGATATCAGATATATATACAAATCGATGCAAGTCTTTATTCTTTTCTAATGTTAAAATAATATTTATGCAATATCTTCTCTAGCTCGTTCTTTTTTTTTGCTCTATTGAAATATATTTGATACAACAATAATTATGAAATCTAATCTTTTTTTCTTCCTTTTCATTTGTGCAGAAGAATACGACAAAGCTAATGTCAACAGCAGGTACTTTCTTAGTAATGTTTTGATAGAAATAAATATACATTTATGACTTGATCGTCAACATTTATAATCTAACGACTGATTTTCTTTTATATATGTATTTTTTTAAAGATCAAATTGCATAAGCATCAATGCCGATAGGGTTATTACAAGTAGAAAAAAAAGAACATAATGCACGACACATCGTGATGGTAGGATGTGCATTTAGCCTCAAGGATTATCGGCACTACTACTTGTACTACTCTCGTTTTCTTTGACTGTACAATAAGATAACAAGCGAATAAAAAAAAGAAAAAGAAAAGAATTCACGATAGCATGAAGGATATGGCAGACTAAAAAATATGCCTCGAAGAAGATCTGTAATCGATAGGGTGGATAGTAAGTGCAACACTTGCTTCTCTTCCTTTCTATCTTGTTATTATCCGTTACTATTACATTTGAGAACGAAGTTCTTATCTGACAAAAGATGATTGCGTGTATAGGAAATAAAAAGAAAAATGTTTATCAATCGACATATGAAGTAAACATTTCAAGTTCGATCTTTCGTTTTTTTTCTCTTGACTTTTTTTTTCATGTATAGAATGCGTATGGATAAAGATTTGACAGAACTTTCTTTTTGTCTTTCCGACGTGACAACTGTCAATTGAAGACAAGAAGAGAAAGTAACAGCTGTAAGACAGTTATCCTCTTATTAGTAAAAAAAACGCAAGACAAACAGAAAGAGAGAGAGAGAGATCAGATACAATCAAGGCAAGGAAAGATTAAACAAAAGGTAGAGAGTTAGCATAATCATTAATGTAGACGATTTACTTAAATCAAGTATATATATACAAATGAGAGAAGATAGTTGTTTGTCCGATTTTTAGGAGAGACAATAATGGCACATTCCTCGTTAAATGATGATGTTCTACTTTTTTCTCCTTCTCTCTTTCTCTAGTTACTACTACTACTACTACTACTACTTTCTCTCTCTTTCTCTCCTTATTTCTCAAATGACAATAATCATCATCAATCCTCTCCTATTCTCTAACTACGAAACACATAATCTTTTCCGATTTTCATTGATATTCTTTTCTCCTATTGTATTTGTCTTTTTGCACTTTCACCCGTCTATCTGTACGGTCGTTTTTTACACATATATCCAGTTGACAACAACATCAGTAACAGTCGTTGTCGTCATTGCCATCATCATCATTATCATAATTCTCGAGTCGATAATAATAGGTAATTAGGTTCTATTGTTTTTATACCATTATTCAACTTTCTTGCACTCCCTCTACTGACATTATTGATCTTTTGGCTAATGTATACAGTTACTAATGATTCTAAGACACAAAAATAACTATTGTTCTTCGATCTTCATATTTCGTACAAGATAACAACAACAAAAAAAGAGAGAAATGTCTCATTGTCATTCGAAACGAGTTAGCTAAACGAACGGAAATCATTCTCTGCTTTTTTTTTCTTCTTCTCTTTTTCCTCATATAATTGATATTCAATGATATTTGTTAAGTTTATGTATGCTTTGCATGAATGAGAACAGGTCGAAAGCATTATTTTTCTTGCTTGTCTATAATATTATAGTTAAACATAATAATCATCGAACATCTCTCTTTTGAAAATGATAGGATTTTATGTAATATGAAATCGTTTTGTCTCTTTTATTCAATGACAATAGTATTAATATTTAGTCAATCGATTTTTTACTTGTGCATTTCTTTTTTGTACGACTTAATGCGTATCAATAGGCTTAGAGTGAGAGAAGGACAAGCAAACAGACGCTGTACAGATTATATTACAACAAATACTTAGAAAAGAAAACGCAATAGAGAAAGATGCAAAGAGAAAAGATATTCGTAACAATAACACCACAGCAATGTTGTTGTTTATGCTGATAATCGCGCCGGTTTTCTTTTTTCCCCTCTTCTTCGGATTTTCTTTTTTCTTTTGGGTAAGTGTAGATCAAACGAAATCTGACGCGATAATGATCAATATCTGGTAATGTATGTATTATGTATTCGAACAAATATTATGATCTTTGAATTGGCACTGTTGACGATAAATGAATGAATAGTTTGATATGAATGCAAACATTTTCTCAGTCGGCTTTCCTCTTTTTTTTCTTTAAGCACGTACAAGAACGATTAACAATGAAAAGAATAGAAGCAAGAGCGAGAGAATGAGAAAGATATTATATGTGTATTCATGCACACTTCTCGTTTTCATAATCACACATGAGAATTTATAGACATCAATGTATATAATAGTTAATGAATAGGACGTGTGAAGACTATTAAAATTATCGTTCAGATATTCTCTGTAAGACTTATTGTTTTTAATAAAATCATTGAGTTGTAAGAGTTCGTGCGTATCGATGGAACATTCGTTTCTTTTTTTTTCTGTTTATAAAATTCAATCAGAAACGCATGTGCGAGCAATTCAAAAATGAAATCATATCACTGGAGAGAGACAAGACAGGACAAATAAAATAAACAAAGCAAAACAGAAGCAACTTGTTTCGAACTGTAATCTTGTTTGAGATTAATTGACTACCATCATCATTTTTCTATATAGATTTCCTGACATTCAACTAGTTGTATCGATATGAGATAAATGATAATCTGTCTGAATATGTATATACGTATATATATATATATATTTATGAGTCCATCTTGTCCTTACTTGTCGACAATACTACGTACACCGATGCAAATATCATCGTTTTCTCTCGAAGACGTTAGGTTAGTTCATGATAAAGACAAAGCTATGTCATCTTTCTTGTCGTTGTCCAATAATAATACTGTAGAAATGATTGATAATGATGAATTTTTACATCCATATCGATCATAGAATATGTCAGAGATGATTTTTCTTAAGGAGGAACTTCGTTTTCATCTTTTATGACAAATGAATGATTTCGTTCGATATTCGAATTTTCTTTTTTTTTCACATTGTCTTGTAATTTTTCTCGAAAATGAAAGGTCAATCGAAGTTTTATTACATGAAGAATAAATGCGAAATAATATTTATTTTGAACTATTATTCAGACAAATAAACAGTTCTTCTTTTGACTTCGAGATTTTCTTCTGACATTCTTGTCATTTTTAGTTTCGCACAATAATTAACTCATCAACACCCATCATGTTGTTTTCATAGCTTCTTTTTTTTTTCAAAACCAAATATTAACAACATATCATCAACAGAATCGAGTCGAAGCGAAGTACAAATCATCTCCGCCTATTCGAACGTCGTACGCTTCGAGCAAATAGATTATTTGAATTATCGCCAAATTCGCTTCGTGTTTTTTTTTCGTCATTGAAAATGATTTCGAGCGAATATGTATTGTCACATTTACTTACGCATTTATGAATTCAATTCCTTTCTCTCGTAAAAGAAAAAAAAACGGGCTATTTGTTTAGTTGATAATAACTAGGTGAGTTAGATTTTCTTTATTGATGACAAGTTATTGAACAATTGACATATTCTCATCCGGATTGTATGCCCTTGAATCTGTCACATATTAACATATATTACTGAAGTGTAAGAAAAAAAAATGAAATCAATAATGTACAAATGATAGGATAGGTAAAGGCCGATGTGAAGTTGACTGTTATATGATTAAAAATGATGAGTTGATCTTCTTTTCCGTTAGTATAAAGAGAAGAAGAAAAAAAACTTCTTTTTCTTTTTTTCCTCTCTGGTTTTTCTTCGCTACTTCTGATACCTGATGACAAGAAAGATTTAATAATACCATCATCCGTTGTCTCGGAAATCAAAGAAGAAGAACAAGAAAAAGAGAGAAGTCTTCTTCGTGTATTTTTCTTTTTTGCTCTCTTTCGCTCTCGTTTTAAACAATACAACTGTCAAACACGATAAACGAACATGTAAGTAATGTACTTTATCAATCTAAACTATGTCTTATGTACAAAAGAGAAAAATAATCATAACGATGATGTGTATTGTATAGAGTATGTGTATACTCGAACTACGCAATTCAATGTAGATGATGATGTGTAGTCGACCGTAAAAAAGAATGTAGTGTGTCAAGTAAAGGTAAAAGTATTAGTCGCGTTTGATGCATTACATTTTCACTTGTTGATATTCCGAACAATAGATTGTTAATAGAATAAAAAAAAGAAGAAGAAGAAGAAAAAAGAAGAAAAGAAAAGAAAAGAAAAGAAAACAGGTAACCGAGGGAAGAGAAAAAAAGAATCGAACGAATCATCTAGTCTAAAAAGAAAGAAAAAAATAACTCGAGTTATTATATCAAATGTATATCTATTGATGGTAATTATTTTTTTCTATTGACATTCGATTATTAATGTAGAAGTAGGGGGAAAAAACAATTTTTCAACAAGATTCATTCTCTTTTATATCCATACAATCGTATTATTCATTTGATTAAACAAGAGGCAAATACAAAAGACATTGTATAATCAAAGTAAGTAACCATTCGTTTTATCAACAGTTTGTCAAAGGAGAAGAATATTTATTCATATACATAATCGTATGTTTATAATTGTTACTTATATTTAAACTTATTTCTTTTTCGCTTTGTTATATACATTCTTGAATATATGATTAGTCAATGAAAGAGAACAAATTTTAGATGAATAAGAAATATTCTCTCTTTTTTTTTTCTTCCTCAGTACGACATACACGACTACTACTACTACTACTCTTAACAATAGTACCTATTCAATGTGAATACGTGTGCATGTGTGTGACAATATCAATTAGACGAAGTTCAAGTCCGGAGGTATGCAAAACATCTTCCGTTAAAATGTTAGAAACATCGAAAAATATATCAGATAGTTCTTTTCCGTCTTAGACGGCTTTCACACTCCATTAGTTCTCATTATTTCTTCTTGTCACACTCTTCGATGATGGAGACAAATAGGTAATAAGATGCAGAAGCGAAGGAAAAAACGAGAGGCAGTCCGTGTCCTCTTCATTAAATATATGCAAGAAAAGAAAAAAGAGAAAAAAAGAAAAATCATAATTTATCCTTTAGATATACATTTAATTTATCATTTGATCTCTTTGCATTCCTTGTTTTTTCATACATTTTTTTCTTTTTTCGTTTAATATATCGACATTTAATTGCTAATACTTGATTATTATTATTATTCTAATTTCTAGTGTTTCGTTTTTTTCTCTTTCTTTTAACATAAGGTTTCAATTCTCGTGTAAATAATCAATACTTATTGTCGATACCATAAAGAAAACCGAGCAAACTATTCAAATCTTTCTTTCTCTCTCTCTCTCTGTTATTCTTTACTTGTCGTCTTTCAAACATAATATGTATATTTAATAAAAAAAAAAGAAAGACGTAAAAATGTACATTAGAAGTGTGAAAATGTTCTCTCGTTTTATGCGCTTCACTAGATTTGTTTCACATGATCAGTCTCGTATATTCACTAGAAAGAAGATCAATATAATAGTTCTAAATCGACTTTTTTTGCTTGATTACGATATACGGTGGACATAAGGGTAATTAGAACGAACGAGATAGATAGTGAAAGAGAAAAAAAAAGCGAAACGTACGAAAGTGAGATTGAAATCGTTTAACAAACCAGCAAGGACTCGAGATGAAGGTGCATCTCATAATGTCGAAGTCGGATGATGATGATAATGATGATGATGATGATTGAATTTTTTCTTCTACTTTTTCTCTCATACTCTCGTATATATTCAATTTCGTTATATGATCGGTTCATTTTTCACCTTTGATTATCGTTCTTGAACGCTTTTCTCACATGTCTTATTCATTTCTACACGTAGCGTCGAAAGTTTTTATTATGTCGTCTATCATCACCTGCTGATTTTTTGCTTCATATTATAATAGTAAAAATGCAATGCCATTTTTTTATGAATTAAGAACAGAGAGAGAGAGAATGCAAGAGTATATACATAAGATTTTCTCTCTCTCTCTCTCTCTAGCTCTCCTTCTCATTTTTTTATATATACATAAAAATGGTTCTCACATATTATAAATTATTCGTCCGAACAAGCGAACAAATCTAATGATTTCAATTGGCAAAGACGGGAATTTTTTTCTTTTCTTCCTTTCTTTCAAATTTTTGACAATCGCGGAAAGACAAAACTCGAAATAAAAAACAGTTTCATTTCGAAAAATAATATCGATTATTTCTAGATTAAAATCTTATGATGTCACTTAAACGAAAGTATGAATTTGATCAAGTACAAACAACTTCAATTGAATCGCCTGAAAACGATTCAATAACAGCTAAATATATAAAAACAGACGAATTTTTCGATGATGATCGTAAGATGAAATGTTTTTTTATTTTTTGAGAAATTAAAATTCAATTTCGAATAGATGAATCCAATGATAGACCATCGTCTCCATCGTTATCATCCGATGAAATCAAAACATTTCCAACAAAACATCGTCGAAAAAGTCTCGCACAATCAAAACGTTTGCCAAGTGCAAATCGATCACCAACTATTCCAATGATTCTTAGTCTAATTGATTCATTAGTCGATGAAAAAGAACTTCAACAAAATAACGATGAAAATCTTCTTCTTACAATCGATAATTTAATTGATAATCTCAAACATTTGAGAGAAAAAATTCAAACTGTTCATCATGATGATACACATCCATTGAATTTAACTAAACCAAAATCAAAGCAACACACTAATGAACAAAACAAATCATCATCAACATCATCATCATCGTCGTCGTCTGCGGCACAAGCAGCAGCAGCAACAGTATCACCTGCAACGACAAATAATTTTCAATTACCATCAGCATTATTCTCGTCACAACAGCCGTTCTTTTCACCTTTTGCTGGTAGAAATTCATCTCAATCAAAGAAAGAGTTCTTTTTATTTTTTTTTCTCGTTCGTACTGTTTTTAGTAGCGAATATGACACATTTACAAAATTATTTCAAATTATCCGCTGCATCTGTACTCAATGATTCGATTGTAGGAGAAAACAGATTTCTTTTGGATGTCAAAACGAAAATTAATTTTACATTTAGAATTTCAAAAACGGAGATAATCGTCCGCCTATACCATCTCCATTTCTTCCTGGTTTGAATATGTTTCCTTTTCCTTCAACGCCGAATCATCACAAAGAATCTCATGACTCGTCAAATTGTAAATCTTTCCTTTTATATTCGGTTTATTATTTCGAATTTTCGTGTTCTAGCTCGACAAAACTCAACAAATCGTAAAGAACGATTTACTGAAAGTTCACTTTCATCATCCAATGATCACATCAAACGACCAATGAATGCATTTATGGTTTGGGCACGTGAAGAACGACGAAAAATTCTTAAAGCCTGTCCCGATATGCATAATTCAAGTATTAGTAAAATCCTAGGCACACGTTGGAAAGCAATGACAAATGAAGAAAAACAGCCATTCTACGAAGAACAATCACGTTTGAGTAAAGTTCATATGGAGAAATATCCTGATTATCGATATCGACCGAGACCGAAACGAACGTGTGTCATCGATGGAAAGAAAATTCGTTGGTAAGATTGAAGAACAATTGCAAGTTTATTTGCAAAAAAAAATCAATCGATTGTCTATTCAGGTCTGAATATAAACAAATGTTAAAACAACGAAAAACAGGTTCATTCGATGATCAATTATCACCAGATCAAAGTTCATATTTCAGTAAGAAATTTGTTATTTTCAAAAAATGAATTCTTTGTTTTTTTCTTTCTTAAAGATAATGATGAATGTAGTTCAGATGAAAGTACAACATCACAGAAAGAACTTATTTTTCCTGATTAATCAATGTGATTTGCAAGACAAAAAATCGAACATATTTGGTGCTTGACCGACAGTATATTCTCGTATTGTTTAATCAGATGTATTTTGACAATTGTGTTTCGTTTGTGTGCGTGTGTGCGTGTTTTTTATTTAATAAATAACAAATCAATATAATCTAACAGTGAATCTCATTTTTGTGGATGTTCAACACCATTTTTATGTACATTTATCATTTGTGCGCATGGTTTGAATCCCGGTGCGCATTTTAAACAATTTTTCTGTCTCTCTTCTTTTTATGTGTTCATTACTCATATTCTTTATTCTATATATAGACGTACATTATGTTTTTTTTTTCTTTTTTGAAAAATAAAATACTTAAGTATTATCTCTCTGAACTAGTGACATCTATATCAAATTTAACGAAATCGATTTGATTTTTTTTGAAGAAAATGGAAATAAAATTGAGAGTTGATTTTTTAGACATTGAGATAGGATATTTCGATTGAATTGGATATTGGAATGGTAACCATAGTAATCACTTGAATGAATTAGTCTGATGAGATTTAGATGCTATAAAAAAATCAATTTCACCACTTGAAATCGGACAAGTGTGAAATGAGCAACGATTTGAAGTATATTCTTCTTCCAAAGATCGAAGCGCGTCGTCGAACACCAAAATTTCAGCCATGGTAAAACCGAATTTTCCTAATTCAACAGATAAATAATTGCTCGTTTTGTGGCAGGTACCGAGAACGACTCAAAATGAAATATCCGTGTCATATGACTACTAAAAATTGGAAGTTTGTCAAAGATGGTCTCGATGATTTTCGAGATGGTGTACCACCACCTCATAATAACATTATTTTACAAGTAAACTAGAGTTTTTCTCGTTCGAACAGAGATGTTTTTATTGTTTGGATTAGCCTGATAAAGGTCTCGGTCCAATCGTAGTACCAAGTTCACCACGTCGCGTAAAAGCAACTGCTTCGAATGTTCGAAAACGTCTTCAAAACCATCAAATTTATCTCAGTCGTGAATTGCCAACTGCAGAAAAACGTCGTCAATTAATCGAAACTTACGTTTCGACTATTCTCGATCATCCGATTGCATTTTTCTCGCATTTTGATAAAGCTTTAGAACCTGAAGTAATCAACAATTGAATTCAATCTTTGCTTTCAAAACGAAGATCTTCTCTAGATGTACGATCGTTTGACTAAATTACTCGAAGCTGAACTACTACGAACATTTACTGATGAAACCAGTCCGATTGAATATCGTGACGGACTTTCAATTTCATCGAGTGTACCCGAAACACACCAAACAGAAAAGACAGCATCCGATCGGTCGATTCACCTGAATCAGCCGGTTACAAATGATACGCCATCAGACACGAAAAGTAGTTCAACACGAGTGAGAAAAACTCTTGACGAACTCGAAGAAGAAATCGAAACTGAAGAAGAACGATTCAAACGAATGAATCCCTATCGATGGTTTATTGAAAAACAACGCGAAGAACAACAGCCGAAAGATTTAACCGAACACGACGAACAAACATCGGCGATGGTGAATAAACAATTTCGAATTGAGTTTTTAAGAAAGAAAGAGAAATATTTTCAGGAAGAACGTCTTCGATTCGTTGCTGAAGATTTTTGTAATTGGTTGCATAAACTCGGCGGTGAAGCACAATCGGAAATTGATCCAGCAGTTGTTCGAAATCTATTCTCGACCGCTTACGATACGAAACCATCGTTAAGTGTGCCGATAAAAATCGTTGAAATGACACGAGTAAAAACTTGATTTGTCAATCTTATGATCGTTTTTGTCGTGTCAGATTCCGCCGGAATTGAGAGAAGGTGTACAGGAATCAATCATTGCCGGATCGGAATTAACCAAATCGAGTTTACCTGACATGGTAAAAAGTGTTCATTTCGAAAGCAAAAAAATATTTTTTTGAAATTTAGCCTTCTAATTCAAGTACCATTCGTAAATTTCCAACTTTTCCAATTGATTCTGAAGGTTTATCACCGCGAAAATATCGTTATGGTGCTTGGTATTTGCCAAAACATCTCTGGCAACGATCGTTAGTTACTGAAGAACTTCGAGATCCGAAAGTAATCAAAGCTGAACTTGAGGATGAAACGAAAAAACGTCAGGAGGAAATGGTAAGATCGATTCAATCGAACAATTTTAGTATTATTTCGTGAAAATAGAATGCTCGTCTTGCTCCTTTACATGGCGTTGATTCATTTCGTGAATATTTAGTCGAAAAAAGTGTCTCTCGTCTTCCAAAAGTAAATTCAACATTTTGAAATTTATTTTGTTTTAATTTTTTCTGCAATTAGTTGATTACTGATGTTGATCAATATCGTGAAACGCATCCCCGTGAACCAACACTAAATCTGCAATCAAAAAGCAGCTCATAAATAAACTTGCATTTTGACTTTTCTTCTAAACTATTAGCTTTAACGGTGCTTGACAGGTTGTGATATTTTTATTTTTATAACTTTTTAGATGACAGAAAAAGCAGATTCGTATGATGGATTCAATGATTACAATCCATTGTTGGATACTGATGTAAATGAAAATAGTTTTTCAAAGATTTCGAGTCTATTCGATTGTTCGTCTAGGGATTAAAATATGATACGGACTTGCAACAAGCCGTTCTCAAAACAAGCCATGGCCGACGAGCACAAGCGGTAAGCTTCAATTTTTCCTGAAAGACAAAACAAAACATTATTAAATTCGTTCTATTTTCAGACTGCAGCACAAAAGGGTGGACTTTTTTCGAAAATGAAAAATGTTTTCAGTCGTCAGAAGAATCCAGTCGCTCAGCCACCACCGTCGGCCGCACGTTTAGGAACTGCGTCTCGTGCAGCTCAACAACAAACGAGTTTAAGTAATCTACCGCCGGGCACAGCTGCACGTCGGCCTACAACCGCACAAAAACGACCGACAACGGCTATTCAAGGCGCAGGTTTCATGGCCGGACCAGGTGCGTTCGGAAGTAATGTAGCGGCAACAGGGCCAAGTCAATTCGAGAAGAAAGAAGAAACCAACGAGGAAAAAGCGAGAAAAATGGAAAAGGCAATACTCGATCTTGTCAACGAAAGTTGTCTTGCTTTCGAACACAACGATACGAAATCCGTAGGAAATTTTCCAATGAATTTGTAGTTTAATCTTGTGTTATGTTCGTTTTTTTTGAAGGCATTGGAAAAGGTTGAAGAAGCTCTCCGTAGTGAAAAAAGTCTCAGTCGATATCGTGAAGAACAAAATATGAATGAATCAGATATGAATCTTAGCGGATTCGTAAATAGACAATCTTTTTTTTCTGAAATAAAGAAAAACGAAACTTTCTTTCTAGGTTACTCTTCATTGTGCAAATATGTATACAAAATGTGGAATGAATACTGAAGCAATGAATCAATATAATTTAATCCTTAAAAATAAATTATTACCTGTACATAATCGAGTGTAATGAGAGATTTTACGAAAGATAAATCAAAGAACATAGTCTTTCTTCGTCTTCTTCTAGACGAATTAATATTGGCAATATTTATCTTCGTTCGAAACAATATACTAAAGCTTTAAAAATGTACCGAATGGCACTTGATCAGATTCCTGAGCAAAATGCAGATCTCAAGTATTTTTCTCGTTTGATCTTTGCTTCGAATTAGAATTTTCTGTGTTGTCTTTTACTTTCTCAAAGATTCAAAGTTCGAGAAAATATCGCTACAACTCATATTCTTATGAATCAATATGCTGAAGCAGCTCAAGCCTACGAATCAATCATTCAAGAACGACCAAACTATCGTAGCGCTTTGAATCTTCTCTTATGTTATCATACGCTCGGTCAACGTGATAAAACACGACGAGCATTTAGTGATTTATTGAAAATTCCTTTTCTAAGCGCCGATGATGATTATCAATCGACGGTTGGTTTACAAAACTAGGCACAACTTTGTTTTTCATACGAATTTTTCTCGTTTTCAGTTGGATAAAAAGGACAAACAAGCAAATCTTGTTCTCGAAGCAACTCGTGATGATCGTTTGCGACAATTCGAACGTAAAAGGTCTCGAGCGAGATTTTACGAAAAAAAACTCAGTTTTTCGTTGATAATTCGTCGTTTTTTGTTTCTTCAGACGTCGTTTTGCTGAACACGTGATTGTCACAGCTGCAAAAATCGTTGGCAATAATTCCGACGGAGATTTCGTTGCTGGTTATGAATGGTGTATTGAACAAGTACGAAATTCGAGTTATTTAGAATTAGCAAGTGGCTTGGAGATTCAAAAAGCAATTGCATATTTACGAGAGGACAATTTTCCAAAGGTAGCAAACTTTGTTACCATTGTTTGTGAATAATTAATCCGTTTTTGATCGTAGGCAATTGCAACGTTAAAAGAATTTGAAAAGGCTGAAGCTAAATTAGCTAGTGCCGGTAGGACGATGAGGTTAATTAAAATGTATATTTTGTCTTTTGTTATAGCTGCGACAAATTTATCATTTTTGTACTTTCTGGTAGAAAAAGATTTAGTTCATAAATAAAATTAATAATTAATGAATCGTTTTGTCTAGGAAAAAGATTTAAATAATGCGCATAAATACGCCGATTTAGCACTGAAATCAGACAAATTCAATCCGGCTTGTAAATCGATACAAAACAAAAAAATAGAAAAATGATTCTGTTTTTTTTAGCATTAACAAATAAAGGCAATTGTTGTTTTGCACAACGAGATTTCGACAAAGCTCGATATTATTACGAAGAAGCTTTAAATATCGATGCTGGTTCAATCGAAGCCTTACATAATCTCAGTACATTGATTTTTATTTGAGAAAAATATTTAGAAAAAAGAAACGATATTCCTGTTTTGTATAGTTTTAACATTAATCAACTCGAATCAATATCAACGTGTCAAAGATCTTCTTCATAAATATACAGCTATTCAACCGGATAATACACAAGTATTTTGCTTAATGGCTGAAACTCTTGAAAAAACACATGACACCGAACAAGCTAAAAGTTGGTTAGTAGATCGAGTCTACGTGTGTGTACGTGTTAGGATCAAATTTCTAATGGAATTTTTTCTTAGGTATTTACAAGCTTTAAGTTTACACCGAACTGACGGTCATTTGCATCGTCGTATTGGAGAATTGATCGACAATCAAGGCGATAAAGTTGATGCAATTCAATATTATTTCGATGTAAAACTCGAACAAGAAAAAAAACAGAAAAAAAAATATCTATTTATTTCAATTAGTCTTATCGGCATAATCCGTGTGATATCCAAACATTGGAATGGTTAGCATCGTATTATATCGAGACTCAATATCCTATCAAAGCCGTTGAGTTCTGTGCCCAAGCTGCCTTAGTCAAGTACGAGAAAATTCTTTAAAATCAATCGATCGATCGAGGATCCTTTTTTTCAGACCAGGTGAAATTAAATGGCATTTAATGGTTGCTTCGTGTTTTCGACGAAGTGGTGATTATACAGCTGCTTTAGACAAATACAAATGGATTCATCAACATTTTCCTGATGATACCGATTGTAATGCAGACACACACACACATAGATAAACGTGAAATTAATGATTTTTATTTTGATAAATAGGCATTCAATTCTTGGTTAAAATCGCAACAGATCTCGGTTTGCCTGAACGTGAAGCGTATGAAAATGAGTTGAAAAAAGTGAATAAAATGAAAGAAATTCAGCTTCAAGTAATAATTCTATTTGAATTTTATTTGCCGATTCACGTTATTTTTATTTCATAGCGCAAGACCAGTGCAGAGAAAAGCGACAAAATCACTCGAGGACGAAAGATCACGACGACCGAACGTGACAGTAAGTTCATATTTAAAATCATCACTTCGTAATCATCTGTTTTTATCTTTTATCCTCGCTTTTAAGTCCCGTTAAGCGTACGTTCAGATGAACATCGAAAACGTGCGCCAATAGACCTGGATAAAACTGAAGGCGTTTTCTCTCAACAAGGTTAATCGATGAATTCAACCGTACTCTTTTTTTGTTCTATTCATTTGAATTTATTTTAGAACCATTAACGATTCCATCGTATATGGATCAATTTCCGCAGCATATGACAGCGGATCGACCTAAAACAGCGATCAGCAAACGAGAAACGAATGCAATGGTATTTGATGACAACGACGATGCTGCTGAACTTCTACCAGATTGAATACGAACACTTGTTTTTTCTTTGCTTTACATTAATTATTCTCTATCTCTTCGTCTCTTTTTCTCTGTTGTTTGTCTATAAACGGAAAGAAGAAATAAATGATGACGGCTTTTTTTAACTATTCTCATCTGTTTTTCAGCTGCTCGCGTATACGCTTGTCGTTCGAATTGTTCCATAGAACAGAAGAAGAGGAGAGAAAAAAATGTTCTTGACGTACGTCAAAGTCTTATTTTAGGCGTTTTTTTTTATTCTCTGCAAGGAAAGCAAAAAACAAGTAGAAATATAAGAGAAAAATAACTACTAACCCGGGTTGACGTCCTCTTCTCTTCGTCGTATTTTTACTTACTCAGAAGAGCGATAGATACCATCGTAAATAGCAAACAAATGTCAAAAAACAGTAGTTTTTTTTCTGTTCGAGAGAGATATAAAAAAAAACCAAAAGACTTTTTTTTTGTCTGTAATTTGATAAAAAAAAACATTGAGTAAAGGTGGCCAACAAAACGCAGAATGGTTTATATATTTGACATGGTATGAAATCGTTTCGTTTCCATTTTTTGACTTTATCTTAAAATTTAATCTAGATAATAAAGGGGAAACAACGAGTTTACTCTTAGTTAGCTTGTCAACCCTTGAAAAGTACCGAGTTTAACTAACGGGAGAATCCCTCCTCCTCGTTCTTTTTTCTTTCTTTTCTGTTTCTCTTCTATTTTCTACTATCGTTCCACACTCGTCTATAAAACCATTCTTTAGATTATCATTTTCTGAATAAACTATATCAAAAAAAAACGCGAACAAGTCTAACTCAACTAATGTATTCAACAGCAATGTCGGCCGATTTTGGCTTAATATTTTCTTCGACAAATATGTCTCGTTATCATTCATGGCATTCACAACCAAATACATATTTCCCATCGATTGCAAAACGAAAATCATTCGATGACGAAATGGTTCTCGATAAATTTCACTACAATACCACCGTTCAACTCGAGTCAGGTCACAAAAAATCAATTCAACAAATAACAACCAATGATTTTCTTCTGAGTACTAAACAAAGTCCAAAGTATGCCGGGTAAATACAAGAACAAGAATAGCTATTTTGTTGTCTTATGATTTCGTTGTTATTTGACATAACATATTTGGTTATGTTCCGATTTTTTTTCTTTCCAGGCTTCTTGCACGTATTGACTTCATTGGCGAAGTGGATAAACTCACTGGTAAAGCTGAATTACGTTTTTATATCAACGGTGTCAACAAACCTGTAAATATGATTTGCAAACATCCATCCAATTTTATTTCTCTTTGACTTAGATTTCCTATTATGTTTGTCAGGAGATGCCATTTTTTGTTCATCAATATTCATGTTGGTCATCGATATCACCCGAATGTACCCGACGTTTATGTGGATTGCCTTGCCGACAATTAGAATGCGGTGATTTAATTATCGCTATAACTGAACGAGAAAAATCCGATAGAAAACTACCGATGAAACCTGATTATACACAACAATCACCAACGAAATGTCTTGTCGAACGCTATTTAAACGAAAAGATCTCGTCAACAAAAGATAATTCGACCGTAATAGCTAAAAATAAACGTTTTAAAATGTCGGAAGAATAGGTAGTTTATTCGATTTAACGCTTGGACGCGTCTAAATGTCCTACAACAAATTAGATTAATTTTCTTCTTCGACTTTGTTCTTTAATGACGATATTTAGTAGGTTATAGCCGTTCTTTTTTTCTATTTTCGTGTTAAATAATAGTAATTGACAATGGATTTTGTTTTGTTTCGTCGACATGACTTTTTTTTTCTTTCGAAAGATCAGATCGAGTTTCGGGTTGATGAAAAGAAAAGGGATCGAGTTTAGTTGGATTTTGTTCTTTCTCTGTAGTGTCAATATTTTATTAATATATTTTGCTTTACGTTTTCTTTTTCATTGTGTATGTGTTTTTCTGTTGGGTAACGAAAGTCATAGGTGAATTTCTTGTATTCGATGTTTAGTTATATTTTCAAACGGGATATGAACTATTATTTCGTAGGTCAATTTTTATTTAAGTTTTGTGTGTATTCGGTGTTCAATTTCAATGTTTAGACAACAAAAAAAAATATTCTTACATAATAATAATAATATAGAAAATATATGTTTTACATGATTTTTAGTATGCTTCGTCTCGGATATGTCATTTGAGAATGTATGTCAAATGTGACATTAGTTTAATCTAAGGTTTCTATTTTCTTCGGTTGCATGCAGAGAGGATGTTATCGAAATGAGATTAGACAATTCTTAGAGTACAACTCATGATAAATATATAGATTAAATCTAGGAAAAAAAGGGGTTTTTGATAGCAAAACGTCAGCTGTTTGATTAATATCGTGAATTTTGTTCTGACGAAATTAAATCTATTTTGATGATAACTATGAAGTCAATTTAAGCATCGTGTCACATCTGTTTATCATTGCTTAGCTAATTCAACAAATGAATTGATCAATCAATCAATGTCAATGTGATTTTTACGATAGATTCATCAATTGTTTTTGTTGTATTGAAATAAAATAAAATATTGCTTTGATAATTTCTGTTATTCATAACAGATCTGACAATCATCTGCTGTCTACCTCCAAGTGTCCTCGAACGTCGAATCAACGACATAAAGCTATTTTAAAATTTTTAATCAACATATTTTTTTCATCAGAATTTCTATTTTAATATACATCTGTCTACAGTAACATAAATAGATACTAACTCATCCAGGCAATGATATTTAATGAAAAGCTGACACGTCTTGTCCAAAAGATATTTTGTATTTTCATTTAAAAAAAAAAACTTTTTCTTTCGGTTATAGACGATAATTAATGAACGATGAGAAATATGATAAACAACTGCGTGCAAGGATATCTGAACGTCTTTGTACCCAGAATTTATAATCAAGTGTAAAAGATTTTATATAAATGAAAATCCGATGTTCTCTCATTCCGCGAAAGTAAATCCATTGGAAAAATCATTAGTTTATATTCATCTAGAATAAAATATTTAAATCTGATTTAATCTTATCAACGTTTTTAAGAAGATGAAATATTGATTTTGAGATTTCTAGTATCTATAAATAAGTCTTTTTTTTATCGTAATCCAGAAATCTGCATGAGTATTTTAACTGATAAAATAAATATCACTACACTATATTTCTATTGTTTATAACAGACGCCACAATTGTCTGTGAAATTAAAAATTAACTATGAAGTTACTCTTGCTGAAGCTGATTGAAATTCATTTCCTACAGTACTCGTAATGACATTTTCAAGACTAAGCAAAGTTTTTAATTGCTATTTATATAGACATTATAAATCATTCTCTTGCTCTGGAATAATAAAAAATACTTAAAACTAAATATATTTATTCATTGATAAAAGTAATAACAATTGAAGGGCACTATCGATAATCCTAAGCATCAAATCTGTCTGACAAAATTCAAATAATCTTTTCATCGTTGTTGATTTTATTTTATATCATCGCAATAGCAATATATTTATCCTAAAGTTCAATAAATAAAATACGACATACGTATATAAAGACTGAAATAATATTGATCCATTAGTTATTTTCTTCAAATTGATTCTAGCATGTATAAACTTTTTTCTTTATCAATTGCGCTCACAGTACTTTACTGTGTCATTTTGAATTCTGCTGAACTACATGACATTCATTGTATCTGCTCTTGTTCTGTTACGAATGATACCAATTCGTCTGCCGTCAGAGTCGACGTTCATATAAACTTTACGCGTTGTGACATTGTTGAATGTTTTCTTCAATGTGGAATTGAAAATCCAATTTGTGATAGTGAATTCGAGCGTGTAGAAACTAAATGCATCGATAAGTAAGCTAGAAACAGACTTTTGCTTAGAGTTTATATTAATACGTTAATTATTAGTACTTTATCCAATACTACTGATGATTTTGGATCAACAGCAGTAGACTTCAGTCCAACAGAGATGGCATCAAACCCACCAACCACTGAATCAACGGTAGACTTCAGTCCAACAGAGATGGCATCAAACCCACCAACCACTGAATCAACGGTAGACTTCAGTCCAACAGAGATGACATCGAACCCATCAACCACTGAATCAACAGTAGACTTCAGTCCAACAGAGATGGCATCAAACCCACCAACCACTGAATCAACGGTAGACTTCAGTCCAACAGAGATGACATCAAACCCACCAACCACTGAATCAATAGTAACTTCAGTAGATCCTGCAACTACAACTACAAGCACTACAGAGAAAACGTCTACGACGATGCATACATCGACGAAAATTTCATCTGTAACGTCTGCTACTGGAGGAGTTTCAACAACTAAATTATCGTCATCATCAACAACATCTACTACTGGAGGAGTTTCAATAACTGAATCGTCGTCAACACAGAACAGTACAATTCTCTCTAATGCACATATACTTAAATCAACCTTTCAATTACTAAACTCAGTTATCTTTTCTTTTGTGCTCATGTCTTTATTTTCATAAATTATATATAATCAAGCCATTCGTGACTATTTTTATTCAAGAAAAATAATAAAAATATAATTACTATTACTCAAAATCATTTCGAAACGTAGAGAAAAAAAAACTTGTTCAACTGCAATGAATAATAAGATGCTTTGCTTTAATCCAATATTTATTCAGTCTGAAGGAATTCGTGGATCAATAACAATGTACGTAGATAAAAATGATATCCTTCTTTATTTTCAAGGACTTCACAACCAAACGTCAAAACAAAAACTCCTCCGTAGATTCTGCCAATAGTTTGCTCGAAAAAAATCAATTTAATATTGACTTTCAAATCCAACTGCTAACGATAGAATTCCTCTATTGACAAAGAATAGATTCACATGAAAAGATCAAATATATTCCATGGTGATTCAATCCAAAATCATCATATAATTTACCGAAAAGAAAAACAAAAAAAATTAAACGAGTATAAATACTCGTTCGATTTTCTTCAAATCTCATTTTCGGCATTTTTGAATCCTGAAATGAAGTCGACTACATTCATACTCGTTGTTCTCGTGATACTTTGCTGCATAAGCTTTGATTACGTTCAAAGTACTACAACAATACCTTCAACAGGATCAACAACCGCTGCTACTACACCGTATTTGAAAAATATTTTGTTTGTAGAATTTCTCATATCTTTTGTTCCGTTTTAGTAAATCTGGCACAACGAGTAAAGCTTCCGGTGGTACAGCAAAACCTTCAAGTGCAAACGATATGAAGTCGTTTTTTCTTCTTCCGCATCTCTTACTCGTTGCTTTTGTACCGACATTTTTCTATTTATAAAAAGTAACATTTTTTTTTGCTGAAGAACGAAATACTTTAATAAAATTCACGTGAAACATATTCTTTTATTAAACGTTAACAAAAAAAGAAACACAAAACGTTAGCATAAATCTCTCGAATGAATATTTTGTTTGAAAAGAAAAATAACTATAAAATAAGAATCACCCATTGATCAAGTACTCTAAAAACAACAAATTTGTTGATTTCCTAGTCGAATTAATTCTCCTACTTGTACATCACGAAGTACTCGTCGGCAAGCATAACAGACATGTACTGATTCATCACTAAATATCAAATCAAATGATTAAGCAAAAGTAAAAAAAAAATGAACAAACCTGTTCGAAGATGTTTTGTATAATTGTTGAACAAGTCGAATTCGATGTTCGTCCGATACTAATCCTTCGTTTTCTTCGAGATCCATCGGGCAACAACATAAATCACATCGATCAGGCCGGAGATTTTTTTCCAACTTATCCGACGTTCTACAATATTAAAAATTCTTTTCATTATTAAACAATGCTGACGAAAATTACCGAAATATTGTGCTGACTGTCGAAGGAAACTGCCGTTGTAAATCATTGACTAATGTTTCAGTTAACTGAAATATCGATGATTGTGGTCCCGACTAAGATCAATCGAAAACATTGAATAATCAATTTTTAGAAGAAAACAAAAAATCTTCCGAATTACCATTGTTGATATATCAAGATTTTGAAGAGATTCAATAGAATTCAATCGATTGTACATCGCAATTTCCTTTGCCATAATTTCTCTACAAAAACACACGCACAACCTGTGAATTTCAAAAAGATTTCATCAATGTTCAAACCGGAATGGTCGCACAATTGTAACAAGTTCATTTCTTGAATCAGTTAAATTCTATTCAACAAGAAAACATTTGTCTTTTTTTCTTCTTCTCAATTTTGAAATCAATCAAAACTACTAACACATTCCAAAGCCACATGAGCACCTTTGCCTTGCGCCATATCGGAAAGAATCTGTGCGGCTAATTTCGTGCAGTTATCACCGGTTATTAATTTCGTACATTTTTGTTCGATTGCAATATCAAATAATAATTTCAATCTAATTTCAATCAAAAACGATTTCGAGAGGACAGAAATGAAATGTTTACTTTCGTCGACGGACAAGTTCTTCTCGAGCTGTTAATGTTTTGGTTTTTTCGAAAAGAATCTCTTTGAAACTATTATCTTCATCAATTGACACGATATGTAACGGATATTTCAATCGATTTACAACGAGATCAGTCACTTGTTCGCGAATATTCGTTGCATCAGAAAACAATGATGATTCTAATCCAACAAAATGAATGAAGATAGAAACAACAATGAAGAAATCTACCATCGATAAATGCGACATGCGCTTGAAATTGTAAACGTCTGCGTGCATTAATACTCAAACCATCAGCAATTAGATTTAATAATGCTGAAGATGAGGATCCACCGGAATATGCGATAAGCACATGTTCACCTTTGCTGAACACATTCGATTTCGATAGTGTCGATCGAAATTTATAACTGAAAAACTCTTCGAAACATTTTCTAAAACAGAATATTGTTTGTTTATCATGTTGAATCGCCTACCGACACATTGGATCAGCAGTTCGAACGATCACACATGCATTCTGATCACAACTCATACATTTTCGACTAATCGCTGGTCTAGAACAATGAAATTCATATGTCGAAACGTGAACTCATCAACTGTCGTCTCACTTCTGTCCATTGGTTTTTAATTCTTGAAAAATTTCATCATCGATATTATCGCTTCTTTGACACATGATCTGCAAGACTAAGAAAGAAAAAGTCATCAGAGTTTCGGATTATATTCGTTCGATTTCTTTGTTTTTTTTTATATGTTTAGACGACAAGAAAAACCAAAGGTCAAAACAAACAATGAACAGTACGCAAAAAAACTCGGCAACGAATATATACGAATGAATCGATTCTTTTGTCATTGATGTTGAATTTCGAGTTGTTGGCATTGTTTAGGCGAGTAAGACACAGGCACCGCCAGCTGCTTTGATTTTTTCTTCAGCACGTCGAGAGAAGAATTTAGCCTTGACAATCAATGGTTGTTTGGGTAAAACACCTTTGCCTAAGACTTTGAAATAGCCCGAACGAACAACATTGACAACAGGCACAACTGATTGTTCGCCTGATGTATATTTTTCTTGTGTACGTTGAGTTAAAAGTGACCATAAACGATCAAGATTAACCGATGGACACCAACGACGATTTTTCAATTTGTGAAATTCACGTTGACCAACTTTACCGAAGTAGCCCGGGTGATATTTATCGAATAATGTTCGATGATGATGGAGACCACCAGCATTACCACGACCACCGGGATGTTTACGGTGTTTACCAACACGACCATGACCATGTGAGACGTTACCTTAAAAATTCTTTCGATTTTATGCCCGTGAAAATAACGAGTACATACCACGTAATTTGGTTTTCTTGGGTTTCTTATTTAATTTTGAGTTTCGAGCTGAACCACGTGCGGCCATTTTTTATTTTCTTTTATTTCAATTTAGAGACTTAATCTAAAATAAAATACAATTTCCGTTTATTTTTTTTTCTATACATAAAATTTTCAAATTTGTTCATGTTTAAGTAACCAGACTTTCACTAAATTTCTTTCTCCTCCTGCATAATTGCCCAAGGTACCGTTCGAATGAATCACTCGATGACATGGAACAATCAATTGAAATGGATTCTGTCGCATGGCTGTGCCAACAGCACGAGCTGCACGTTTATTTCCAGCTAATTCGCCTAATCGTCCGTAGGTTATCGTTTGACCAAAAGGTACATTTGCTAGTAATGTTCGCCAAACTTTAGCTTGAAACGAATTCGTTTTCGAGATTACATCGGGACATAGATTTGGCGTTCGTGAGAGTTCATCAGGCGAATGAAAATATGTTTCAAGCCATGTTAAACATGATTGTGGAACTGATTCGGGACCGTTTGTCGAAAGAATTTCAATCGATTGACTAAAGATGAAAAAGTCAACGAAGATTTTCGAATAGATTCTCTATTGACTTTGAATCGGCTTGAAATTTTTTATCATTAATTGTTGAAATTTGATTAAGTGAATGTAAACCTTCGGAACAATAGGATATTACTAAACGACCGATGGGAGATGAACAAATTGATGTCGAAATATCACACATCGATTTAGGTTTTCCTTTTTTCAACATATTAAAAAATAAGATGTGAATGAATATGAAAAGAAAATCAGCAAACAACCAGAAATTACCTCATGTAATCGAGTAAACCAATGAAAAACTACTCAAGGCTTCGAATGTACATGCGAATTTTCTGCGAATATTTTCCATGGAAATTTATTCATAAATTTCATTATTTTTTTCTTTCGAATTTAATTCAATAATTTCAAAAATAAAATCGAACTTATACCCGTAATAGCAAAGATTTTTTATTGGTCGACATAGTTCGCTCAGATATTAGCGCTACATGCAAAAAAATTTATTATAGACAGACAGAAAAAGAATAAATAATGATCAAACAATATGCTCATAAGTATCCGAGACGGATTCCGAACATTGTTCGTAGATATGACTAGATAATCGATCAACTTCGATTGAATGTGATAATTTCGATAACTAAGTAGAAGAGAGTTATTTTAAAATTTGATACACTTGAAGATATTCGATTACTTTGCTCGAAGAATTAGTTGTACGTCGATGAAGATATTTAAATAGTATATATAAACTCAATAAAAACACGAGTATCGAAATACTGACAACTAAATATTGAATAAATTCGATACAAAATTGTTAACAAAAAGAAAACTAATTAAATTCTTACTAATATGAATTCGAAGTTGTTCAACAAATTGAAAGATCGTTCGTTTTTCATCTAGATATTCATCATTATACAAAATTATCTCTCCAATAATTTACACTTACAAGTTTTTAGTATTATATTGCAAGCTCGTCGGTCCTGTATCGTTTGACACGGGACATAGCCGAGCGTTTGACAAGCTAAATCACATCGAATATTATCCGTTGGTAGACATGAGTACAGATTATTCACACAAAGTTCTTCAACGAGAGAGAGAAAGAGAAACAAAATTTAATTGAAAATAAATATAAACATGATTTCTTACTACAGAGATGTCCTTCTTCATCACTACGGTCGAAACAATCGATAATACCATCGCAGATTTGTGACCAATTTAATGTTCGATTACCTCGATCACATTGTCGATCATTGAGTGAGAAAAGCATTTTCAGTTTGATTTCAACGATCAATACACACCGATACTCGATTATGATGTAATTGACACGTTAAGAGAACTTCTCCGAAATGATTTTTTTCTTTCTTTTCTCTCTCTCACTCTCTTTCTCGTCTCGTCTCGTTTATTAACGGTAAACTAAACATAAACAGTTGTCTGACTTCGCCGTTCTTTTGCTAGACTCAGTAAAAAAAACGAAGAAGAAGTAGATAATGATCTTGCTTAATTATAACTTAAATCAAGTCATTTTCCATTATTCTGTTAATACATATACGCATTCTTGACTGATGAACGTCTGTCAAAATTGCCACAATATATATACACACACATATCTATCAATCGTTTGTTCATTGATCGGTAATGACTTTGCATCTTTTAGCAATGATAAAAAGGAATTTTTTATTAGCAAATAATTATGTCAAGAAACGTGCGTGTACACGTAGTAGGATGAAAGTTTATTGTCATTTGACTTTTTTCGAACAAGCTTAAGTAAATTCAAAGGTTATTTTTCGATTGAAATTGAATTAATAATGATTAAATATCAACTTTAACAAACACATCCGTTCTTTGTCTTAAGAAAAAAATATAAAAATAAGAAACAAGAAGATTATATCGTACTCGACGTGTTTTATTCCTTGAAAACAACCGCAAAATTTGAATTTTAAAAGAATGTAAAAAAGAAAACCACGTCTTGATTATTTGAATAAGTTAGGCCTCTTCTCAAACCAAATCTTCGTATATAAATGCCATGTTATTTCGAGCTGAAATCATTAAATCGAACAATGCTTTTCTTCTGCTTAGCTCTATTGATTGTGACTGCTGCCGGTCAACGTAAGTTACGAATGATATCGAGAGAACAAAAACGAATTCTAAGATTGTGATTTTCGATTAGAAACATGCGAAGACTATTCGCCTGATCCACAGAATTGCACAAAATTTATCAGATGTTTTCATAATCTACGAATTCGATTTACATGTCCACCTGGTACAGCTTGGGAAGACTCATTGAAAACATGTGTTTGGAAAGAATATGTTGAAGCATGTGGTGGACAAGCACAAACCAAACGAACTCGTCCATGTAATCGATCTTAACTTGATTTTACGTTTTTTAAATAATGTTTTTTTTTCTTTGGTTTCAGCAAATAGTACATTGAAAATCTACGATGCTGATGTAAATGCTTTGAAAAATAGTTCAGTCGGTCGAACATTAGTCGAAGCACGTAAACTCGGACGAATTGTTACACCGAAACAATATCGATGTACATTCTGCGTGACTGGTGTTTGTGGTATTATTGTTGATTCAATTCAATGCTTTTGCGGACCTACTCAATGTCCACCAGTGCCAACTACTGGTATGATAAGAACGAAAAAAAAAACAGACGAAGAATTTCATTGTAATCTATTTTCAGTTCAACCACGAAATCCATGTGCACCAAATCCATGTAAAAAAGAATAATTTTTATTGAAAATGAAAAAAAAACAAACTCCAAAATGTTTTTTAGGTCTAAATGGTGGACAATGTGTACCGAATGGTGCAGGATTTGTTTGCAATTGCCCACCAACATTTACTGGCAATCGTTGTGAAGCTCCTGGTAAATACGTCGATTTCCCTAAATCTAACTCATTCAATTCGTTTTTGATTAGCTGCCACACCTTGTGAACCAAACCCCTGTCAAAATGGCGGCTCATGTGTTCCTATTGGCACAGTAGCCATTTGCCAATGTCTACCAGGATTCACTGGTCGTTGTTGTGAAACTCGTATAACTACAACAACACCGTACAATCCTTGTGCAGCATCGCCATGTCAAAACGGAGGACAATGTATTCCCACTGGAAACAGTCTGTTGCCTATCTGCTTCATTTTTTTTTCGAGTTTGTGTTTCTTTTCCTGTTTATCTAGGTTATCTTTGTCAATGTCCACCGGGATTCTATGGAGCACGATGTGAAAATCGAAATTATTGCATGCCAAATCCATGTGCTAATAATGGAGTTTGTATGCAGACGTCTACAGGATATATTTGCATGTGTTCTTATCCATTTACTGGTACCAACTGTCAACAAAGTATAAACAATTCATTGATTTAATTAAAAGAATCTATTACTTTTGTTTTCCTAGTAATAACAACGACAACCACCACCACTACCACAACAACTACCACGACCACTACTACAACAACTGCTCTTGCAACACAATCACCATGTGGTACAGGTTGTGTATGTGTTTACTCTCCATGTCCCATCGTCATTGTTGTCAATCCATGCATACCAAATCCATGGTTCGAAAAAAAACTAAATCGTTCTTTCACAAATCTTAATTGAATTCGTTTTGATTTAGTCAAAATCTCGGTGCATGCGCCGTTCAAAATACAATCGCTCAATGTTTCTGTCCAACATACTATACTGGCTACTACTGTCAATTCCGTAAGTTCGCAAAGAGAGAAGAAATACAATGGCAAAATCTGATTTTCTAGGTTACAGCGGTCGATCATTAGCATCACGTGCTTGTAATAAAACATGTTTGAATGGAGGTAAATGCTATATCGATGAACAAAATCGTGGTCAAGCACGATGTTCATGTCCAAATGAATACTACGGTTCGCAATGTGAATTTCTCAATCGACCAAAATCTTGTTCGCCAAAAAATCCTTGCATGAACAATGGCAAATGTGTGACAAATCAATCAGGTTCACAATGTGTCTGTCAACAAGGTACATCGGGAGTTTTATGTGAAAAAGGTAAGTTTTTCGTTGACTTTTTTTCTTATAAAAATCAACTTTGTCTCGCTTATTTTTAAGTTCAAAAAGGTAAAGCTATGAACTATTGTTCATTGAACTGTCAAGCCGGTGGTACATGTGTCTACGTTGGATCAACACCGAAATGTCGTTGTCCACCAGGTCGTACCGGTCGTCTATGTGAATCTCGAATTGCCTGAAAATCTTTTCTATTTAATCTTATTTAAAGAATAAAAATAATCTATTTCATTTCATCATTCATCGTTTTTTGTTCTTCACAAATTAAAGATAATAATCTGCCATTTTCTCCTCATAAATTCATCTCGAACCACTAATTGATTCGCACGCAACAAACAATTTCGATAATGATTTTTCCTTTCTCCATCTGTCAATTGTCAATGACATATTATTCCAAACAGAAGAAGAAGAAGAGAAAGCCTCCCGACGATGATAAGTTGCTCGACTAATGTCTACTTAGAATAAATGATAGTAACAAAAAAGAAGCATATATATATATATATATATTAGTTATCTCGTTGATGATACTGTACAGATGGGCTTTATTTATATGTTTCTACTAGATTGAATACATGCCGTCTAATGAAAAAGAAATTTTTTCTCGTTTTTGTTATTATTTAATGCATAGTTAATTCTGAAGAGAGAGAGAGAGAGAGAGAGAACGAGAAAGAAAGAGGGAATCAGAAATCGTTTGTTCCTTTTCTTCTTTGTTACTTATTGATGATCGATTGGATTAGTTTACCTTTGCGTTCAACAATAAAATAAATGGATATTCTAAATGCATTTCATCGTTTACCAGCGATTAGCTATTTCGGTGTTCGAAAGGATGATGACTTTGCCGATCGATTGAATTATAAATATACCGTCGCTCTACTCGTTTTTTTCTCCATTGTCGTTGCCAGTAAACAATTTTCAAATGATCAAATTCAATGGTAAAAAATCAAATTTTTCTCCTCTCTTCATGAATAAAATCTCTCTTTTTTTTCTTGTCTCTCAACATAGTTGGGTACCAGCTATATTCACTCGAAATTATGAAATCTACGTATCCAATTACTGTTGGATACATAATGTAAGATTACAATATGTTAACTAAATCAATCGATATACGATATTCTTTTCTTTTTTCTCAGACTTATCATATCAACATCAGTGAACCAACGATGCAGAGAGCTCGTGAAAAACGTTATATTCTTCGTTATTATCAGTTTGTGCCATTTATTTTACTAATTCAAGCATTAGGCTTTCTTTTACCACGTTTATTCTGGCGTTCATCGAGTCGTCATTCGGGTGTTGACATACGAAATCTTATGGATGCAACACATAATTTGAAGACAGTCAAACGTTTTCATAAACAAAAATCGATCACAGCTTATTTAATATCTGCGCTTCATCAATATCTCGGCGATCCACGTAAACGTTTGAAACAGCAACACCATCGTGTCACATCGTATATTCGAGGAGTCATTTTCTGTTGCTTCGGCAGTTCAAATGTTTACAATTCATATTTATTTTTTCTTTATTTATTAACGAAATTATTTTTTATTTGCAATATTTTCTTTCAATTATATGCTATTCGAGTTTTATTAGAAGAAAAATGGAATGTTAACGAAACGATCAAAGGTTTACGAAGATTTTTTACAGTCGATTTTCTACGTTCGAATCCATTATCGAAATATTTTCCTAAAACGAGTATGTGTGATTTTCGTATTATCGAACCAAATAGTGACGAAGGACATAAATACACAGTTCAATGTACGTTCATTCTTCTTCTTTTCCTCGATAGTTTTTTTTATATTTAAACGTTCATTTTGATTTAGGTGTTCTACCAATTAACATCTACAACGAACAGATCTTCACTGTTCTCTATATTTGGATGATATTTGTACTTGCAGTGACGCTCTATGATTTTTTTTCTTGGTTTATATTTTTAATTTTGCCTCGTTTACGTTATTCATTTCTTTCACAACGTGTACAAGTTCAACAAAGTCTTACGACAGTTCGAACGAGCATGCACGCATTTGTCTACGAATATTTACAACAAGACGGCTTTTTTATTTTTCGTTTAATTTACGGCAATGTGGGCGATGATGTCACAGCAAATATTCTATCGAATCTATGGAAAAATTTTCAACGTAATGATAAAGTTATTGTTACAGAAAATCCTATGGCAAGTACGAACAATATGATCTCATTAACAGCGACAGGCAATCGAGGTCTCTACAGTCGACAAGATTCACATGGAGCTTCGATATTTGATTATACAAAAACTAGTACGAATCTTTAATGAGATGACTGTTGTTTTTTAAGCAAAACAAAAAAAAATAAACAAATTAACTTTCCGAAATCGCCATTTGATCGTTTGAATAAACAAGATCTCGAGTTATATCCATCATTAATAGTTGTCTTGCATAGCCACGTATAATAAACTGTCGAAATTCATGATAATCTAATTGATTATTATGATCCCAATCGACTTTTGATATTAAATATTTGATTTCATTGCGATCAACTGATTTGCCAATGATTTTAATGAAATTTTCCAATTCATTTGCTTGAATATATTCATCATGATTTTGATCAAACGAACGAAATGCTAACCGAATCGCATTGTCATCGTATTGATCATTTTCATGAATAGTTAAGACAGGTATTAGAATATCGCAAAATTGATCGAATGTCATTTTTTCATTTTGAGAATCTACAATCATCAACAGAATAAAGTTACTTTCGAAAAGAATTAAAAGAAAATATGTTAATCAACCGATTGGAGTAACACTCGCTTGTATTTGATCGTATTGTTGTTTGGTTAAACATAATTTATAATGGCTTTTATTCTCTCGTTGTTCGAACCAATCATAAATGACTAAATTCGAAGAAATTTCTTCAATCTTTCAAAAGAAAAAAAACGGCATTTGTTTACTTTTGACAAGTTCACCGTTGACTCTTTTCATATATTTTCCATATCGTCTAAAAATAAATATCGATTTCATGGTTTCATATTCAATAACTTACTTGACAACATTCTGATAATTCGGTAGATGAATAAGATCTTCCATTGAATTGTCTTTCGAATCCATCTCTCACAGTTCCTATCAACTAAAATAACACTAAGTCTCTTCTCCTTTTATATCTCTTTCTCTAAGAATAACAGATGGAATCTGTGAGTCATAATCAAGGTCAGACGGTAATTTATATGGAAATTTAATGTATTCCTTTTTTTTTTATTGAGTTTAATCAATGCATATAAATAAAAAAAAACGAAAGAGAAAATGTTGTGTTTTAAACAAGTGTTTCAAGTTGAAGATTGTCGTTGGATGAACTCGAACTGAATCCGGATTCACTGGACGAACGAGAGATTTGTTTGATTTTAGCTGTTTGAATCAAAATACTTTTCTTAACAACCAATCGTCGATGATAGATTTCTTGTTTTTGTTGAGTAGTTTTTTGAAAATTTTCTTTTAATTTTTGTAAACGTTTTTCAATTGGCATTGAAACAGTTTCGATCATATTTGGCACGGATTTTTCATTGGCAATCGAACGACCTTGTATATCTTGAATAACAATTTCATCAGCAAATCGAACGTGTTTCTTCGCGTGTGAACGTATTTCGAATAGCAAACGTCGAGCACATTTTTGCTGATGAAATTTACTAACAATATCATAGATAAGTGATGAATTGTCTAAGAATTTTCGGTAACGACCAATAATCAAATAAAGTGAATAGTTATCCGATGATTTTGTTGGATAAATCGAATCGATCACATCTCGAACTGTTGTTTTATCATGTAAATCTTTGATCCATTTGATTGTTTTTTCTCCTTGATATCGAACTGGAATTTCGCTAATAAACATTGCCATTTGTCGAATGGAAATATGCAACTAAAACATTTATTTATATAGATAAAGATAATCAAGTGACAAATCTAGCACATTTAATTTAGATTCTTCTACGATAGTCAAAACTCTGTTTTATCAAATTAAGGCGAGGTGCAAAAGATCAATGTTGATATAAACACTAACGATCAAGTCCTTTTTTTTTCTTTCGTTTACTTACATTTTCTGAATTTATGCGGTGAAATGATTTTAATATCGAAGTGTGACGATATTTATATACAGAAAGAGAGAGAGACAGTCGCTTGAGTGAGCACGTACGTTCTCTCTTTCGTAATTGGATTACACTTTTCTTTCCTTTCTATATCGCACGGAATCAATTGATTAATTTCTCTTTCTGTCTCTCTTGTTAAACAATGATTGGCAAATTAATTCTCACATTAGATACTTTTACTGCTGTTGCAGGGAGAGAAAATAATATCTAAATGAGCACTAGACGTCCGATCAAAGTGAGAAGGTGTAAGTTACCAAAAAAAAAGATAACCTACACACGTTTAACACGAATGTGTCGATAGGAGAAAAAAATATTGAACATCAAAGATAAATGTTCATCGTTACCAAAAGAACAGACTGTAATAACACTTTCGACAAGGAGGAGTAATGATTACGTATTATAATATATTCAAGTATATGTAATTAAATGTACGTGACTGAAAGGTGTTTGCTAAATGTTAATCGGAAAAGCCGATTGGATTGATACGGGAAATATTATCATGGAAGAGAAAAAGAAATAGTTAAACTTCTCGTTTGTTTTTTATTTATGAAGGTCAGAAATAAATGCTTTCATTTGTAAACATCAAAAAAAGGCACAAATCGATTATAATATAAAGTGCAAAAGAAAAGAGTATATATATCTAAATATAAGCAAATATTTGTTTTGTTGTTTTTATCACAGATATTCACATCCAAGAAGGTGTTGGACATGGTAAAGCGGATCGTAGACGATATATATTTGATTTTGTTGGAGTGAAATCATACGAACGTCCTAATGGAACACTAGAATAACAAAACAATGGCTATTTATCGATGATGATGATGAATAAACTTACTATCGACTTTTAGCAGAATGTGATTGTCGAGAAATAACAATCGGTGTTGGAACCATTCGTTGACTTTCAATACAAAAATCTTGCAATGTTCCTGGCCGATAACCTGAAGAATGTTTATTAGAATTGTTTTTCTTCTAATTGAATACGATTCTACCTTTTGATTGAGCATGTTCAATCGATGACGGTGATGTCAATGTCGGTACACGTGGCATTCTAAATCGAATATGAACTAACGTTTCGCATAAAGAAATATTTGCTGATAACTTACGCATAATTTGACAGAGGACGAAACGGCCGTCGAACAAGCGATGAAACAACTTTTTCCATTCGACCTGTTCGTTGATTTTGCATATTAGGCCCATTGAACCATTGGGTAGCATTATGAACAGGAACATGTACACGTTGCGTGGCCGAACGTCGATGTGATGATGGCGATGAATAATCGTAGTCGTTGAGTGTGGTCGATGTATGGAGAATGTGTTCGTCGGAAAGTGTATTTGCATTTTGTGTTTGTTCAGGAATGAGAATGAGAGTGGATTCGATGAGGACAGGAGATGGTGTATGAGGTTCTTTGTTTTGTTTGGTTATACGAACGGACATGGGACGTTCGATGATAATTCTGCGAGAGAAGAAAAAACGAAACGATTGTCAATGGAAATAAAAATACAAATGTACTCTTCAGCGACAATTGGCTTTGGTTCGATTGAAGATGTACTATCATCTTGATCGATTAGCGTTGGTTTAGGAGATTGTGGTTCAACAAATGCTTCTCTACGATATTTTAGAAGAAAAAGAACGTAAGTAGAAAGAGAAAACAAATGATTTGCTCTACCTTGGTTTATGAATAGCTACAAATACAAACAAGATTCATGATTAAAAGAATGAATTTAAAAAAATACAAAGATCATACGTGTTTCAAACGATTTCAAAGTTATTCGTGTGAGCTCAGGTTTCACAGGTAATGTTCTTGGGGCAACCGGGGGTGGCTGAATATTTCTTGGTGTTTCTTCTTTCGTTGCTGTCATGTGCAATGTAATTCTATTTTAATACAAAAAAATCATTTGTCAATCAATGTCATTTCACTTCTGTTCATTTACTTATCTCCAGCAGAAAATTTCGGTTTCCAATATTCATGCGTAAGATCCCATTCGAAATTATTCATACTGACGTAACTCGTATTATCATTTAATGATCCATTGGATATCATGGAACCGTTAACAGCGAGAATATTCTCGAATTGTACCATGGCTAGATCGCCCTCGGGAAGAGTCACAATCCGTGCGAATGTCTGCGGTGCTGTGAGAATCCGATCGCCAATAGCTGAAAGATACGTTCGAGATTTTGTTTTTGATATCATATGCACGAGAAGGGGAAACAAATTCAAGTGTTTTATTGTTGCTTAGAAATCAGTGCTTTCCCACTTTTATTTTCTTCTTCTCTAGTTAGCAAGTGAAAACTATTTTGAAGTGAAAGTGCATTTGAAAGGAAATGAATAAGATTGAATATTTACTCGCTTGATGATGACTTTGAGATCGAAGAGGTGGTTTGGGCGACGTGACATTTGGTTGATCCTGAATATAAATAAATAATTAGATGAATTTTGTTTTCTTTTAGTGATTCGAGAATAAAAAACACGAACTGTTGGAATTGGTTCTGGAAGTTTTTTTGTTTTCTTTGTTGATAATGTTCTTATCGTCATTTTAATGATATTTCCAAGAACAGGACTTAACAAATCTTTCTGTTCTTGGGATGATTTTTCATCTGTTTTGAGATTTTGAAAAACTTCTTTTATACTTCCATAAGCTGGTGAACGATCAAGTGCTTGTTTTAAAATTACATTAATATCTAACCACACAAAAAAAAACGAAATCAAAACGATAATTTTCTCTCGAAAATCTCTACTTGGATTATCAACAAGTGTATAAAACATTGGGCAGATTATAAAAACTTGCATTACTTCTAAGCATAGCATTGATTTAGCATCGGATACACTAGAAGAAGATGTTGTTTTCAATAAAAGAAAACAATGAAATTGTTCGATTACAAGCTACTGTTTGGATATGGTTGATTGCTTTTTGATAACTGACGAAATTGATTGGTAATAATAATCGAAAGATTCGAATGTAGTTTTTCGGAAAAAGCGGATGGCTAAAAATCGTGAAAATTCTTCAACTGACTTTTAAAGATTTGTTGATTTACGTGATTTTCATCGCGATCTAAGCGTGCACACGCATGAATTAACGATGCAATTAAACATTTTAATTCGTCACTCGAAGAAAAGATATGTTCAATGTTGATATCACTAGTTTCGAAGAAATTGAAATTCAAATAGGCGAATCTCGAATATTCCAATTGATTACCTAATAGTTTTGATACGAGTCACAGCGAGAATATTATTTAAAAATTCGGTTGGAATTTGAAAAAGCAGATCCGTCTAAATCAAAGATCGAATCGAAAAGAAAAAAGAAAATAAAAAAAAAGAATTACAAGAAGCAGAATGAGAAACATATTGAATTCTTCAATGTGATTTTGTCGAATATCAATTAAATGAAAGAGTATATGACGATTTTCGAAAAGAAATTCATCAATATTCCTATTGAATAAGAAAAAAAATCAAAACGAAATATAAAATTCGATTTTACTTTGTATCATCATTTCGCATTTCCATCATGAGTAGATCTTGAATTGTTGCAGCTAAATGTTTGATTCTCTTCTTATCGAGATCTAGACAAACGAATCAATCTCGAAAGATAATATTTGCAATAGAATTTGTTACCTGAATTTACAAAACAATTCGTTGGAAATTTAGCAAACAATTCGGTTGTCTAGAAATGACAGGCAAATCAGTCGAAAATTTCTAAGGTTTTGTTTACTTTCGGTCCATATAGACCATGAATCGATCGATCTTTTAAATTTGTTGGCATGAAAATATCTCGAGCCAATTTTCGTCGCTAGAATTGAGACGAATATCGATTTATTTCTACGGTTATTGTTGTTCGTATCACTTACAACTGGTTTGATTGTGTAGGACGATTGAGTAAAAAATTCTTCGATTTCATTTCGTTCGGACGTCGAAATAAATACTCCGTCTAGGGTCCAAACTCTTGGCAGACAATCGATGACATGTTGTCGATCTAGAATTTTCCAAATTAGGATAAAAAAAAACAAAGTTTTGCTAAATACAATTCGGATCATTGTCAAGAATTGGATTGCCATCGAGCCGTAAATCTAAGATAAACATATGTCGAATGTGTTGTAATTCGATCCATTGTAAACGATTATTCGATAGAATCAATGATCCCAATGCGATAAAACGAGATAAATGCTGAAGGCTTCGAATCTAGATAAAAAACAGTTTAAACAAAAGAAAAACCATCTTCGTCTATTCGTACTTGATTATTCCCGACATCGAGCTTCCATAAATGTTTGATATGTTCAACTCCAGCCAATGTCGTCAATGAATTTCCATTACAAATAAGTACTTGCAAATGTTCATAATGAGGTACTTGAAACAAGGTAACTAAAGGATAAAAACGAATTCGATCTTTTCGTTTTTCAAACAAGCTATTCATGTTGGCGTTTAGACTCCTCGATTGCACTTCAGTTTTATATTTATGTTTTTATTTGCTTTTTATTTTGATCGAAATCGAAAACGAAACAAGAAAAAAAACACACCAGAGAAAAATGAAAAGTATTTACGTACTTATTTTTGTATTACTGTAATTGGAATAATCGGATTTGTCTTCGATTCGATTTAAGGGCATCTAGAAACGAACGAGAAAAAAAAATACATTCCATAAATAATATGTCACAAGTACTCACACGAAGTGGCACTTTCATTCTTATAAATCAAACATTGAAATTTAGCTGGAAGATGCAAAAAAAAGAGCAAAAAAAACAATTAAAGAGCATCTAATTTAAATAAATCAGCTGGTGAAGAGAATAGTCCATTGACAAATTCTGTTGCTCAGCAACCGCCTTCGTTCGGTGAGCGCAAAGAAACGATAGTAGCGCTATGAAAAAGATTCGCTGAATTTATCTCTCAATCGGCAATTTTCTCGCACATGGTGGTGGGTGTGCGGACAGATTTAGGCCATTAGATTCAATTAGTCTTATCGAGACATGTCGGAAAACGTTCGACAACGTAAACGAATCGATGAATCGACTTACGATTCGAATAAACAACAAGATATTACAATCGATCCTGATGATCATCGTATTCGACAACAATCTACGATTCCTTTATCGTAAGACGACGAAAAAGAAAACACCACTCAAAATTGTTTTCTAAATTTTCTTTTGTTAGTCAAATATCATTGGGAATAATTGCAGTTTTAATGATTGGCTTATTGATTTACATTCAATTCGTACTGCCACATGAGGATCATATAACAAAACAGTGAGAATATGATAAATCGAACGATAAATGTCAGTGAATTGCGTTGTTTTGTTTTCAATTAGTTTTCCCGCATCGTTACCAACGATGGATGGTGGACCATTACTTGTGAATGATTTTCTCTCGCATAGCGAACGTATTGAAATCGGTGAAGGACCTGAATCGATTGAATTGTTGAATGGTTTACTTTATACGGGTTTGAAGAATGGCTCAATTATGGAATTAGATCCAGTTAGTCGAAAGACACGAATCGTTTATTCGTCATTAACTGTTGATGATAACAAGCTTAGCTGTGGTTAGTAAATTTTTTGAAATAAAAATAAAAAGAACATGTTGATGGATTATTTTTGTTGTTCAGGTAAAGATCATCTCGAACATATTTGTGGCCGTCCATTAGGTATTCGACGATTTTCTGATAATGAATTATTGATTGCTCAAGCTTATCACGGAATTTTTAAATTAAATGTCAAGACAAGTTCGTTTTGAAAAATTCGATCGAAACGAAAAGAAGATCTTTTTCTTTGATTTTTAAATAGAAAAATTAACTCAATTAATCAGTGCTGATGATCAACGATTTGGCAATCGACCATTACGATTTGTCAATGATGTCGATGTATTAAATAATCGATATATATTCTTTACTGATTCCGATTGGGATTATCCACGAAAAGATTTTATGATGACTTTACTTCGAGCAAATGCTCGTGGACGGTACTGAGAAAAGACGAAGAAGAAAAAACATCATCATCATCACTTCTGTCTTTTTCGATTAGATTAATTCGTTTGGATTTGGAAACAGGCAAAATTCGTATACTTGACGATCAATTAGTATTTCCCAATGGTGTTCAATTGTCAGCTGATAAACATTCGGTTCTCGTCTGTGAAACTGCTTTAGCTCGAGTGATTAAACATTCGATTAGCGGACCAAATAGTGAAACAATTGGTAAAAGTGAAGTTTTTATTGATAATCTACCCGGTCTGCCCGATAATATTCGATTGACAAGTACAGGAAACTATTGGATCGCTTTTGCAGCTGTTCGACATAAAAAACAACCGAGTATTTTCGATCATTTACGTAATTGGCCGAGAATTCGTGCTCTTCTTTCGGTCAGTAGATAAAAAATCACAATTATTTCCAAAACTTTCTTTTGCTTTAGCTTTTCCCCGGTTCAGTTAGACAAGTTCAACAATATTTACCACAACATGGTCTCATCGTCGAGCTCGACAAAGAATTCGGTCATATTGTTCGTTCATTTCATGATGCCGAAGGTCTAGTTGTTCCATCGGTATCTCAAGTTACGGAATATAATAATCATCTCTACTTCGGATCGTACTATTTAAATCATATTGCAGTATTTAAACTCTAATTTCTTGGTTATTGCTGTGTTCGTCTTTTTTTCATATTGATATCGTTACTTTATTTAAGCATTTGTTGTGAAGAATATAGACTAATCCAATTTTTGCATGACTCGTTTTTAGATAATGCTTTCATGTTTGAAAAGCGTTTTTTGCCTCCGATTTTTAAATGGACCTAACTATCCGGATGTTATTGTGTCACATCGACCCGAAGTCACATTGGACACGTCACGTATGGGTCAAGATGTTGTTGTAGTTAAAAATGGACGACGTTTATGTGGAACAGGCGCAGCTGTTGCTGTAAGTCGAAACGAAACGAGAATCTTTTTGAAAACAAACATTCAAATTTAGAATGCACCAATCGTTCAAAATAAAGCTTATTTCGAAGTTAAACTGCAGACACAAGGCACATGGGGTCTTGGTCTCGGTACTCGACGAACAAATCTTTCGAAAGTTCCACTTGGAACCGATGCTGAAACATGGATTATGGATCAGTACGGACAAGTCAAACACGACAATAAAGTTTTAAGTCAATTTCATACGACAATCGAAGAAGGAGATGTCGTGGTAAATGATTGTTCGAATTTGTAAAGTGAAATTCATTTTTATTTTTGTAGGGATTTGCTTATGATCACGACACATTCCGAGTATTTGTCAATGGAATGGAACAAGAACCATCGTGCCGTGTTGCAACACGAGGAACTGTCTATCCGATTTTTTACGTTGACGAAGGTGATTGAATATCATTTGCTTATCATTTGAATAAATGTTCTTGTTTTTCAGGAGCAATACTTGACATACAATTTTCCACTTTTTATTTTCCGCCACCGGATGGTTACGATCGTATTCTACTAGAAAAATCTCTCATCTGAACAAATTTTATTCGCCTTGTCTTCAACAGTGATGACTGTATTTGTGTGTATATACAGAGCAAGGAACTGAATACATCCACTTATCAATACTCATCTTCTTCTTCTTTTTTTTTCTCTTCTGTTTCGTTTCAATCAGATATTTATCATATTAAATGCAAAAAAGAAAGAAACTCATTTGTTTTTCTCGCTTTTCAGATGTATCGATTATATTTCCGTCGATGTGCGTCAACATTTTCTCTTCGATATACGACAAAAAACGAGCCTATTCTCGAATATCGTCGTGGATCTGCTGAAACCGAACAAGTAAAAAGTTCGCTAGCTCAATATCAATCTCAGGTCACGCGAATTCCTTGTATCGTCGATGGAAAAGAAGTTTGGACAAAAGACGTTCAAAAACAAGTCCTTCCATTCGATCACAAGCATGTTCTCGCCGAGTATTGCTATGCCGATAAGAATCTAATTCAACAAGCCATTGATGGTGCAGTGAAAAATCAATACAAATGGGACTTGTTGCCTGTTGAAAAGCGTGCGAATATTTTCTTGAAAGCGGCAGATCTCGCTGCGGATTTGAAATGGCGTTCGAAATTGATCGCAACGACGATGCTCGGACAAGGCAAGACGGTTTTTCAAGCTGAAATCGATGCTGCTTGTGAATTAATCGATTTTTGGAGATTCAATGCTCAACATTTAGCTTCGGCTATGGCCTATCAACCGATCAGTACACGAGATTCGGATAATACTTATTATCAACGAGGTCTCGAAGGATTTGTGGCTGCCATTTCACCGTTTAATTTCACAGCTATTGGCGGACATTTAGCATCGGCACCGGCTTTGATGGGCAATACTGTTCTTTGGAAACCATCGGATACATCTCTTCTATCGAATTATGTCGTTTATAAAATCCTCGAAGAAGCCGGTCTACCACCGGGTATCATTCAATTTGTTCCAGCTAAAGGTGAAGATTTTGGACGTGCTATCACTCAGTCACCAAATCTCGCCGCAATTACATTTACAGGCAGTACGAAAACGTTTAAAACACTTTGGAAATGGGTTGCCGACAATCTTGATAATTACCGAACGTTTCCTCGTTTAGTTGGTGAATGTGGTGGCAAAAATTTTCATTTAGTTCATCCATCGGCTGATCTAACAACTGTTGTCTACGGAACAATTCGTTCAGCATTTGAATACAGTGGACAGAAATGTTCAGCTTGTTCTCGGGCTTATATACCTCGTTCATTTGCAAAACAATTCTTCTCGCAAATGAAAACAATTATGTCCGAACAATTACGCATTGATTCACCATTGAAATCAGAAACATTTACATCGGCTGTGATCGATCGGGCGTCATTCAATCGAATTAAAGGCTATCTCGATCATGCTCGAACATCGAAATCAACTAAGATTGTTGTCGGTGGTCAATGTGATGATTCAGTTGGATATTATGTTCAACCGACATTGATTGAAACAACTGATCCAAACGACAAACTCATGCGAGAAGAAATTTTCGGGCCTGTTCTCACAGTTTATGTTTATGACGATTCGAAATTCGATGAAGTTGTTGATTTAGTTAATCAAACATCGAATTATGCTTTGACTGGTTCGATTTTTTGCCAAGATTCGACAGTATTAAATCGAACACGTGAACGTTTGATCAATGCAACGGGCAATCTTTATCTCAATGATAAATCAACAGGCTCAATTGTTAATCAACAACCGTTTGGTGGTGCTCGTTTATCAGGCACCAATGATAAAGCCGGTGGTCCACATTATCTTTTCCGATTTTCTTCACCATTATCAGTGAAAAATATGAAAGAACCATTGAAAACATTTAAACATGTTTCCATGGAATAAGATCTCATCACATTTATTTATTTATTCATTCCAGTTTACTTGTGATCTGAGCACTTTTTTTTCTAATTGTTTTTCTCAATAAAGATTTGACTTGATTGATTCGTAATAATACGATATTCGTATATTTTTTTTCTTTCTCTAATCAATCCGTTTAGAAAACATGTCTGATTATACGAAATTCTATCAATGGATCAAAGACAACGGTGGACAAATTCATGAGCATATCAAAATTGATATGAAAAACGAACGTGGACTATTTACAACAGATTCTATTCCAGCACTGACTGCACTTGCTATGATTCCTTGGTCATTAGTTGTTAATAATCAACATTCGGATCTTACAGAACGACAAGGATTGATTATTTTTCTTCTCCATGAGCATGCAAAAAATGATAAATCAAAATGGTTTCCTTGGATTCAACTGTTGAATATTGATGAAGAAGCACAAGATTTATTAAATCAAAAAATGAAACTATTCAATTCAGTTGAATCAAGTACACTTGGTCAAGCATTGACTGATCGTTATCAACAATTACAAGAAGAATATGAACAATTAAGTCAATCCAAGATGATTGATACGACGTTAGATCTATTCTGTACTGTCGATCATCTTGTTTGGTCACGTGTACTTGATCTACCTGAGAATGAACCACTTTCATTAATACCATTTATTGATTTTGCCAATCATAGGTATGCATATTGTAATAGTCTATGTTTGTTTTATAATAGAATGTTTTTTTTTGTCTATAGTTTAGAAGCTAATGCACGTTGGTTTATCGATGATGAAACACACAGTATCATTCTTCGATCGGAACGAAATTTAAATCGTGAAGAAGAAATAACAATTAGCTATGGACCGAAGTCAAATGAAGAGTTATTATATCTCTACGGTTTTGCTCTACCGAATAATCCGAATGATCGTGTTACGGTACCTGTTAGTCTATCGTCTGATGATAATTTACTCGGAGAAAAGCTTCAATTGATTCGTGAGTTGAAACTACCACCTCGACTTACCTTTGATAGCAATGGTCAACTCAGTGAAGAATCCAAACGATTGGCAATGATACTTAGTTCACAATCGATAGCAACATTCGATCAACAACATCAATTTTATGCGTCCTTTATTCTCAATCTATTGAATGAATATTTAGAAAAATTGAACTCATGTTGTGAGGGTGAGGATGAGGGCATTTTTATTCAACGCTATCTAAGTAGTCAGAAATTGATTATGGAAAAAGCTACCGCATATTGTTCGCTATAATAAAGAAGTTTTATTTGTGTAGTTTTCTTTTATACGGATGTTGAACATTCCATGAATTTCGGATTGAAAGATTCGAATGGATAGTTTCGAA